>Ga0115569_10000209_pt1 | contig 47556 bp, 43 predicted proteins | sample COGITO_mtgs_1205_2_FD_87295 | JGI IMG/M metagenome (GOLD analysis project Ga0115569, IMG submission 87295) | Pelagic marine microbial communities from North Sea - COGITO_mtgs_120503 | ecosystem: Environmental > Aquatic > Marine > Epipelagic | place: Germany:Helgoland, sampling site Kabeltonne... | reverse complement strand
TGAAAGTTAGCAAACAGCTTTTCTTGGTAAGTCTTTTTTCCTTGCATCCATAAATTTAAGAATTTTTAGGAAAAAAGTAAAATTTATTTTTGTAATTTTATAACTAGTTGTGCAACAGGCACACGGTATAAAGGGCATTAAAACTCCCTTTATACTCACCGTTGTAAGTAATACAGGAAAAAATTGCGTGTATATTTGTACTTAAAAAATACAACATTATGCAAATAGTAACTGTTTCTGACTTTAGAAAGGATATTAAAAGTTACTTGGACAGAGTAACAAAAAGCTTTGAAACTTTAATTATAAACCGGGGAAAAGATTCTGGAATTGTAGTTATATGAATATAATTCTTTAGTAACTACAAATTACGAACTTTCTTCTCGAAAAAATGAATTAAGATTAGATTCTGCTATTGACAAACTAAAAAGCGGAACGACTTTCAACAAAGACCTAATCGAAAAGTGAAGTATATATTCGTTGACGAATCTTGGGAGGATTATTTGTATTGGCATAAAACAGATAAGAAAAAACTGAATAAAATAAATGAACTTCTGAAAGACATCACTCGAAACCCTTTTGATGAAATTGGAAAACCTGAACTGCTAAAACATAAATATGCAGGATTTTGGTCAAGACGAATTGATCGCGAACATAGACTGATTTACCAATATAGAGAAGGAGAAATATTAATTGCGAAATGTAGATTTCATTACGACTGAAAAAAGTACTACTGCAAACAAAGAACTGCCCTAAAAAACAATTCTTTTCTTTATAAATTTTGAATACTATTATTCTAGGCTTAATTTTAAAATTAAGCCTTTTTTGTTGATTCATTTTTAGATTTAACGACGGATACGGATGCAAAAATTGGATCATAAGGAGCTCCTGATTTTGCAATTGCAAAACATTGTTTTAGTAACGTATTAGAAACTGTTATTAAGGCTAATTTTATGTAAACTATTGAAAAAGCACTAAGTATACTAATCGTTGTGCAACCTCATAATTCTTATAAAATTGAGATGAAGGAACCTGATTTCGAATACTATTTAAAATAGGTTTTGTAAGTAAAAAAGATCGATGATAGCCTTACACTAAAGAAGCAATCACTGCTTCGCTCTTATTTATTTTTCAATAAAGGCTTTCGAAATTCTACTACTCGCAATTTTAGAAGCAATAAAACCTAAAACGCTCAGGGTTCCAATAACAATAAGAAGATTAGAAAACCGAAACGCTACAGGATACGGCAAATGTTGGGTGATCATAAATAGGCCAAAATGTTTTTGAAGAAGCACCAATAGTACCCCTAATATTATTCCAATAAACATACCAAAAAAGGTCAAAAGAAACCCTTGTATTACAAAAACTTTTTTAATCTCTTTAACCGTTGCTCCCAAGCTAAAAAGCGTTTTTAAATTCGATTTTTTATCAATAATTATCATAATGATAGCGCCTATTACATTGAACAAAGCAATAATAACAATCAATGTGAAAATGAGATAAGACACCAGGTTTTCTGTGTTTATAACCTTATAAAATACTTCATTTAATTGTGCTTTGGTTTGCACTTTAAATTGACTCCCTAATTGTTTTTGTAATGTTTCGGAATATAAATCAGAATCTGAGGTATTGTTTCGTTTTATTTCAATTCCTGTAAATTGATTCTCTTTAAAATTCAATAATTTCCGAGCATCATTGATAGAAACAAACACGTATTTATTTTCAAAATCTTCTGTTCCAGAATAGGTTCCAACAATTTGAACATTCATTTTATAGAAGGCATTCGATGGGTTTATAAACCCAACTCCTGGCTTAGGAACTAAAATGGATAAGGGCGTACCAAAACTTAAAATTCCCAAAGATAATTTTCTAGAAATACCATTTCCAACAACGGCTGTGTTAGACATGTCTTTGTCTATCCAACTGCCAAAACTTAAAACAGAATCGATGGGTGAAACCGCCGTATAATTCTCTTCTACCCCTTTGATATAGGCAACTTCATTCTTGTCATTGTAGGCTAAAAAAACACGTTCTTCAATAACTTTAGAAACCGCATGCGTTGCACTATCTTTCTCTAAAATTTGATGAATCTCTTTGGTGTATAAGAAGGTTTTTCCTTTGACGGATGTGATTTTAATATCAGGATCTGAGACTTCTAGTAAACCATCACTAAACGTTCGCAATCCTGAAAAACCTGAGAGGATTATAAACAACGCTAAAGCGCCAACAATAACCCCAAAAGAAGCAATAATTGTAATAATATTGATGGCATTATTTCCTGTCTTTGCAAATAAATACCTCTTAGCGATGTATAAAGGAAAATTCAAATGAAAAAGTTAACATTAGTAATTCTTTCTACGTTTCGGTAAAACTTCAGGGTTTTTAATAGGATTTTCATCCGCTCCTTTTAAAGATTTATCAATCTTTTCAATATAATCCAACGTATCATCACCAAAAAATAATAATTCTGGCATTCTACGCAATTGATTTTTAGTTCTTGACGCCATTTCATGACGTATTAAAACAGTATTCGATTGAACTCCTTCAATAATTTCGTCTCTTTTACTGGATGGAAAAATGCTTAAATATACTTTTGCAACTCCTAAATCTGAAGTTACATGCACTTTAGAAACAGAAATAATGACACCTTTCATTCCATCTTGAGCTGCTTTTTGCAAAACATCTACCAAATCTTTTTGTAATACTCCTGCAATTTTACGCTGTCTGTTTGTTTCTTCCATACCGCAAATTTACACTTTTTTTATGGAGTGTAAATTTTATTTTTTACAGCATAAATACCCAAAAATAGCCCATTTTTAAGATTGAATTTTAGAAATACAAACACTTAAAAAGTAGTACTAAAAAAACGCTTGCAAAACCTGAAATGAATTCAAGTTTTACAAGCGTTATGTTTTTTATACTCATTTATACTGAGTAGGTAAGATTACATTGTTTTCGTTTTTGGTCACAAAAACCAACGACCCAAAAACAATACTAGTATCTATAATGTGCTGGTTTGAAAGGACCTTCAACAGTTACACCAATATAAGAAGCTTGGTCAGAGCGCAATTCTGTGAGCTCAACACCAATTTTTTCTAAGTGTAAAAAGGCTACTTTTTCATCTAAATGTTTTGGTAACATGTACACATCGTTCCCATAAGCTTCTTTGTTTGTCCAAAGTTCAATTTGTGCTAAAGTTTGGTTTGTAAATGAGTTCGACATTACAAAACTTGGATGCCCAGTTGCACATCCTAAATTTACCAAACGACCTTCTGCTAAAAGAATAATATCGTTTCCATTGATATTGTATTTATCAACCTGTGGCTTAATCGTGTCTTTTGTATTTCCGTGGTTCTCATTTAACCAAGCCATATCAATTTCGTTATCAAAATGTCCAATATTACAAACAATCACTTTGTCTTTCATTGCTTCAAAATGACGCCCTTGAATAATATCTTTGTTCCCTGTAGTCGTAATAATGATATCAGAATTTGCAATAACCGTTTCTAAACGCTTCACTTCAAAACCATCCATTGCAGCTTGTAAAGCACAAATAGGATCGATCTCTGTAACTGTAACAATAGAACCTGCCCCTTTAAAAGAAGCAGCGGTACCTTTTCCAACATCACCATAGCCACAAACAGTAACCCGTTTTCCTGCCAACATCGTATCGGTTGCTCTACGAATTGCATCCACAGCAGATTCTTTACAACCATATTTATTATCAAACTTCGATTTTGTAACAGAATCGTTTACATTAATGGCTGGCATTGGCAAAGTTCCTGCTTTTACACGATCGTATAAACGATGAACTCCAGTGGTCGTCTCTTCTGACAAACCATTGATTCCTGCTGCTAGTTCTGGATAGCGATCTAAAACCATGTTTGTTAAATCTCCACCATCATCTAAAATTAAGTTTAAGGGCTTTTTGTCTTCTCCAAAGAATAACGTTTGCTCAATACACCAGTCAAACTCTTCTTCTGTCATATCTTTCCAAGCATACACAGGGGTTCCTGTTACAGCAATTGCAGCAGCAGCTTGATCTTGTGTAGAAAAAATATTACAAGAACTCCAGGTTACTTCTGCTCCTAAAGCTTGTAAAGTTTCAATTAAAACTGCCGTTTGAATGGTCATGTGCAGACATCCTGCAATTCTTGCACCTCGTAAAGGTTGCGAATCTCCATACTCTTTTCTTAGACTCATGAGTCCTGGCATTTCAGCTTCTGCCAAATCAATTTCTTTTCTTCCCCAATCAGCTAAAGAAATATCTTTAACTTTAAACGGTACGTAAGCGGTTTTTGTACTCATAATGTGTATATTTATATTTAAATAAATTTCGAGCTGCAAAGTTACGACATCCATTTTAAAATTATGGCTCTATACAAAACAATAACAATCAATACAACAACGAAGGTTTTCATCTGGAAAATTGAAGAAGCTATTGATCAATTAAAAGAAGGAATCTCTTTAACGAAAACCAATCAGGAAAGGTTTGCTTCTATGAAATCTGAAATACACCAAAAGGGATTTTTAAGCATCCGACAGTTGTTAAAGGAAATAAACCTGACAGATGCTGATTTGATATACGATGAATATGGGAAACCGCATTTAACTAAAGGAAGGTATATTTCTATCACACATTCTTTTGGATTTACTGCTATTATTTTTTCTTATGAAACTCCTGTTGGGATTGACATTGAAAAACAGCGTGAAAAAATTCTGAAAATTGCGCATAAATTTACCGCCATTGAAGAATACAAGACCATTGCGAATGTCGCTGCTTTAATTCGTAAATTGACGATTGTTTGGGGCGCAAAAGAGAGTTTGTATAAAATCTACGGAAAGAAAAAACTTTCCTTCTTACGCCATATTCATATTGAGAATTTTAATTTTGATGATGAAAAAATAACGGGTGAAATTCTTTACAAAGAGACAGAAACTTCTTATGATGTCGCATTTTTAGAATTTGAGGGTTTTACTTGTGTCTATGCTTTTTAAAATAATGGAAGCTTAGAAAGTTTGTATTTGTGATGCACCTTCAAATATAAGCCGTCTTATAAAATCAATATTCCTTCGTCTTTTTGTGGTCAAAAAAATTAAAATAAACTGCTTACTTTTGACTTTCAAAACTTTCACAAAAAAACATGACTGAAATTATTGACTTCCTTTTTGGACAATACAAAACCTATTCACTCACTGACACTACTTTAGAAATTATTGCTGTAATTTTTGGCTTTTTATCCGTCTGGTTTTCTAAACAAAATAAAATTTGGGTATTTCCAACAGGAATGATTAGCACTGCTATTTTTGTGTATTTACTTTTGAAATGGGAACTCTTGGGAGACATGATGATCAACGGGTACTATTTTATTATGAGTATTTATGGTTGGTATATTTGGACTCGTAAAGTTGATCAAACCAATGTCACCGCAATTTCTACAACCACTTTAAAAGAAAAAAAGGGGGCTGTTATTCTCTTTATTGCAACCTTACTCTTTGTTTTTATCGTTTATCACTATTTTAACAAATGGACCAGTTGGGTTGCTTATGTAGATACAATTACAACCGCAATTTTCTTTGTTGGTATGTGGTTGATGGCAAAACGGAAAATAGAAAATTGGTTGTTTTGGATTGTAGGAAACAGCTTTTCTATACCTTTATATTTTTACAAAGGATTTACATTCACTAGTTTTCAATACTTAGGGTTTACAATTATTGCGCTATTTGGTTATATCGCCTGGAAAAAAATCTTGTATAAAAATCAATAAAATCTCACAGAAGTATGCAAGTTTTTAAAAAAAAATGAGATTCGTATTCAATGAACAAAGAAAGTATCTTAAAAGAACTCCATTTCAAAGCCATTAGAAGTTCTGGTGCTGGAGGACAACACGTTAATAAAGTTTCCTCTAAAATAGAATTGGTCTTTGATTTAGAAAATTCTTCTTCTTTATCTGACCCAGAAAAAGAACTATTAAAGTCGAAACTTTCATCAAAATTAACCAATCAAAATAAGCTTGTTTTATTTTGTGACGCAACGCGTTCCCAACACAGAAATAAAGAAACAGCCATCAAACGTTTTCTAGAACTAATGAAAACAAACTTAATTCGCCCTAAAAAAAGAAGACCTACAAAACCAAGTAAATCTTCCATTAGAAAGAATGCAGAAGGCAAAAAGAAAATTGCTATAAAAAAAGCCCTTCGTAAAAAACCAACACTTGATTAAATAAATCATTTTTTTATTTCGTATGAACTATTTCCTACTTAATTTTGCAGCGTTCTCATAAAGGGGTGCTAATTTTAGTTATTCGTTTTTAGTTAATGGTTTTTGGTCTCAGTAGACTTCATAACTATTTTTAACTTTCTAAACTTTCGACTTTTAAAAGGCTGAGATCATACCCAATGAACCTAGAACAGGTAATGCTGTTTAGGGATATCGAATGTCATTGCGAAGGTTTGTTCCTGAAACAATCTTTAATTAAATGAGGTTACTATGTTGTAAACTCTTTGTAATGACAAACTAATTATTCAATAATAATCACAAGAATAATTACCTCTTTTTATTCGTTTTAAAATTTTTTAAAATGAAAAAAATTACCTTTTTTTTATTCTTGTTTGTAAGTATCCTTGCAAACGCCCAAACATTTACACTTAACGGAAAAGTAGTGAATGAAAACAATGAATCTTTACCAGGAGCAACTGTTTTGGTCAAAGAAAACAACAAAGGAACTTCCACTGATTTTGATGGAAAGTTCCGTGTAAACCTCCCAAAAGGGACCTCCACAATTCAAGTTTCTTTTGTTGGTTACAAAACGGTTTCTAAAGAAATTTCTTTAACCAAAAACGATGCAATCGAATTTGTATTATTCCCAAATGCTACCGTTTTAGAAGAAGTGTTGGTTGCGGCAGTTCGTGTTCAGTCAGATGCTCCAATAGCGCATTCTAACTTAACCAAAAAAGAAATTGCTAAACGGAATTTAGGTCAGGATATTCCTGTGCTATTAAATTATTTACCTTCTGTCATTTCTTCTTCAGATGCTGGTGCTGGTGTCGGTTATACTTACATTCGTGTCCGGGGTTCAGATGCTTCTCGTGTAAATGTTACTATAAACGGTATTCCGTATAACGACGCTGAAAGTCAAGGAACTTTTTGGGTAAATTTAGGCGATTTTGCTTCTTCAACTCAAAGTTTACAATTACAACGTGGTGTAGGAACCTCTACAAATGGTTCTGGTGCTTTTGGTGCAAGTTTAAATATCTTAACAGATGCTATTTCTGAACAAGCAGGTGGAGAAATTGCGAATTCTTTTGGTTCTTACGGAACTAGAAAACATACCGTAAAATTTACCACTGGAAAAGTAAATAAGCATTTTGAGTTTGCTGGACGCTTGTCAAACATTTATTCTGATGGATATGTAGACAGGGCTTCTACAGATTTAAAATCATACTTCTTTCAAGGAAGTTATACGGATGATAACACATTAATAAAAGCCATTACCTTTGGTGGAACAGAAAAAACCTATCAAGCTTGGTATGGTTTGGATGCAACTCAATTAGAACAAGACAGAAAACAAAATCCATATACGTATGATAATGAAACTGATAATTACAAACAAGATCATTATCAATTGCATTGGGATGAAAAATTGAATGAAAATTGGTCTACCAATATCGGTTTAAATTATACCCGAGGAAAAGGGTATTTTGAACAATTTAAAGCGGATAGTGGTATCTCAAAATACAATGAAATTGTTGAACAAACTGGAGTAGATAGTTGGGGAACCCCAGTCACAGATGCAATTGTTCGTCGCTGGTTAGACAATCACTTTTATGTTTTTAACGGAAATACAACTTACAAAAAAGAGAACTTAGAAATTGTGTCTGGGTTTTCTTACAGTAATTACAAAGGAGATCATTTTGGAGAAGTAATTTGGGCAAAACAATTTGCTCCAACTGCAAATATTAGAGATCAATATTACTTTAGTGACGCTTCCAAAAAAGACTTTAGTGTTTTTTCTAAAGCTACTTTTAAAATTTCTGAAAAGCTTAAAACTTTTGTTGACCTACAAGGGCGTTTTGTGAATTACAAAACAAATGGATTAACTGCTGATAGAAACCCATTAAATATTGAAGAGAAATTTAGCTTCTTTAACCCTAAATTAGGTTTCACATACAGTATAAACAAAAAAAACAGTTTATATATATCTTATGCGAAAGCAAACAAAGAGCCTAATAGAGATGATTATAAAAATGGAAAAGAGGTAAAACTTGAATCTTTAGATGATTATGAATTTGGATGGCGTTTAAAAAACAACACAGTACAATTAAATACCAATTTGTATTACATGGCATACAATAATCAATTAATACAAACAGGTGGTTTAAATGATGTTGGAGAATATTTGCGAGAAAATGTAAAAGATAGTTATCGTTTTGGATTAGAAATTGATGCTAATATTAAAATATCAAGCCAATTTAGTGTCAATCAAAATCTAACTTTAAGTAGTAATAAAATTAAAGATTTTATCCTAGATAGAGAAGGAACTGTAACAAATATTGGCACAACTAACATTGCCTTTTCTCCAGACATTATTGCTGGGAATGCTATTGTTTATAAACCAACCGATTATTTTCAACTCTCATTTTTATCTAAATTTGTTGGAGATCAATATTTAAGTAATACAAATACGAAGGCATCAAAATTAGAAGACTATTTTATCAGTGATTTAAATTTTGTTTATGAAATAAAAACAGTAGCTATTTTTAAATCGATCACAATTTCTGGAGTTGTAAATAACATCTTCAATAAAAGATATGTAGACAGAGGTTATACTTATTTAAATACTTGGACTGGACCAACTTCTTTTGAAGTGCAAGGCTTTTACCCACAAGCAACTAGAAACTTTTTAATAGGGGCTACTTTAAAATTTTAGAAAGCCTTTTTGTATTCAGATTTTAAAACCCAAGTTAATACTTGGGTTTTTTGTTAAAAAAAAATGAGGGGCTAATAAATTAAAAACGGCTATTTTATATGTAATTTTGTAAATTCATAATGAGCATCATTTCTAAAGACATACAAAAAGCAATACAACTATTAACAGACGACGAATTGGTTGCAATACCTACCGAAACTGTCTATGGTTTAGCAGGTAATGTTTTTAGTGAAAAAGCGATTAAACATATTTTTTCAACCAAGAAAAGACCCTTTTTTAATCCTTTAATTGTACATCTTCCTGGCATTGAAGCCCTAGAAAATATTGTAGCCCATGTTCCTGACAAAGCAACATTATTAGCGGCTGCTTTTTGGCCAGGACCGTTAACCATGGTCTTAAAAAAGAACAACAAAATTCCTGATATAATTACTGCAGGAAAAGAGACTGTTGCTGTTCGTGTTCCAAATCATCCTGTGACTTTAGAATTATTAAGACAATTGTCTTTTCCCTTGGCAGCACCAAGTGCGAATCCTTTTGGTAGCATCAGTCCGACAAAACCATCCCATGTGGAACGTTATTTTAAAAACGATATCAAACAAATTTTAGATGGAGGTCCTTGTAAAAACGGAATTGAATCGACCATTGTTGGTTTTGAAAATAACGAACCCGTACTATACCGATTAGGTGCTTTGTCCATAGAAGCTATTGAAGCCGTCGTTGGTAAAGTGTCTGTAAAAAACAAAAAAGAGCAAAGCCCAGATGCTCCAGGTATGTTAGCAAGGCATTATGCGCCTTCAACTCAAACTTTATTGGTAGATGCCGTTGCAGATGAAATTAAAAAACATGCTGATAAAAAAATTGGAATTTTAGTTTTTAAAGATTCTTTAAATAATCCCTCTTTCACAGAGATTGTTTTATCTAAAAAAGGATCGTTACAAGAAGCCGCGTCAAAACTATATGATTCTTTACACAAATTGGATAATCAAAAGTTAGATGTAATTATTACGGAAAGGTTTCCAGATAGTGGTTTAGGAAAATCTATTAATGATCGATTGCAACGCGCAACTTTTAGTCTTTAACTTTATAATTTTTGATACCTTTGAATTATTTCCAAAATTTTAAAGCTGCTGTTTCCAAAATAGCCCTTCCTGAAAAATTTACATTCCCTTTTTATTACGAACCACATCCTTTGGCGAAAATTGCCACAAATGAACTCCAAGAATATTTAGAAAATCAAACTGATTTTACACATAATTTTGGACTTTCTAAAAAAGAAACTTCGTTACCAATTGGTAAAATGTTTGGGGTTTTGGTTGTAAAAAACAAGCAAAATAAAATTGGCTATTTAGCTGCATTCTCGGGCAAGTTAGCGGATAAAAGTTTGCCAAATAAATTTGTGCCACCCGTTTTTAATATGAGAACTGCGGGCAGTTTTTATCTAAAAGGAGAAGCCGAAATCGACGAAATAAACAAACAATTGTCAATTTTGAAGACGGATGAAGATTATATATCCCAAAAAAAATCCTTTCAAGAAACATTGAAAAAAATTGACACCGATCTGGCGCTTGGGAGAGAAAAATTGAAGCTTCATAAGAAAGAAAGAAAAGCAAGAAAGAAAAATGAACAGTCAACTTTAAATGAGCTCGATTATAATGCGCTTATAACAAAATTAGTACAAGAAAGTTTCAATGATCAATTTTTCTATAAAGCGCTTCAAGAATATTATGAAGCTAAAATTGCAAAAATAAAGGAAGGCTTTTCGGATTTTGAAAATAAAATTGCATCCTTAAAAAAACAAAGAAAAGAGAAATCTAATGATTTACAGCAAACACTTTTCAGTAAATATGCTTTCTTAAATAAAGAAAAAGAGCAAAAAAATTTATTAGACATTTTTGATAATCCTGCCCTAAAACCACCTGCTGGTTCTGGTGAATGTACTGCTCCAAAATTATTGCAACATGCTTTTTTAAATGATTTAACACCCATTTGTATGGCAGAATTTTGGTGGGGAATTTCGCCAAATTCAGCCATTAGAAAGCATAAGAATTTCTACCCTGCATGTCAAGGTAGATGCAAACCTATTTTAAACCACATGCTAGAAGGCGTTAAAATGGACGCGAACTTATTACTAGAAAATTTAGCAGAAAAGCAACCTTTAGAAATTGTTTATGAAGATGCTGTTTTACTTGTGGTAAACAAACCTGCTGAATTTCTATCTGTTCCAGGAAAAGACATTACAGACTCCGTTTACACAAGAATTAAAGCGCAATATCCAAATGCTTCTGGTCCCTTAATCGTACATCGATTAGACATGTCTACTTCAGGAATTTTAATATTGACCAAAACGAAAGAAGCCAATAAAATTTTACAAAGTCAGTTTATAAAAAGAACGATTAAAAAACGTTATATTGCTTTGTTAGATGGAGAAATCTCTGAAAATAGTGGAAAAATACAACTCCCATTACGCGTAGATTTAGATGACAGACCAAGGCAATTAGTCGATTTTGAATATGGAAAAAACGCTATAACAGATTGGGAAATCATTAAAAAAGAAAAGGGAAAAACGAAAGTTCATTTTTACCCAATTACAGGGAGAACACATCAATTACGAGTTCATGCTGCACACAAAGACGGCTTAAACACCCCTATTGTTGGTGATGATTTGTATGGTAAAAAAGAAAATAGACTGCATCTACATGCCGAATTTATAGAGTTTTTACATCCATCAACAAAAGAAATAATGCGTTTTACGGTTGCTGCTGATTTTTAAAAAAACGAAACCCAATTCAAATAGAAATACCTACCAGCTTCTCGTTTTAGGGGATCCTGAAACTTGGGGTTTATTATTCCATTTCTAATGGGGTAATAAAAATTAGGCCTTCAAAATCTCTAAAAAAGCCGCTCTTTCAATTTCTTTAGCTCCTAAACTTGCCAGGTGTTCATTGTAAATTTGACAATCTATTAAAGTGTATTCTTTATTTTTGGATAAATGAATAAAAGCCAATTTAGACGCATTTGAAACTTTGCTAAACATACTTTCTCCACAGAAAATAGTGTTTATTTCTAATCCATACAATCCGCCAACTAGTTGATCACCCTGCCAAACTTCGATCGATTTTGCAACCCCTTTTTTGTGTAAATTAAGATACGCCTGCTCCATATCATCGGTAATCCAAGTACCATAACCATCACTCCTTTCGATGTTTTTACAACGATAAATCACCTCTTTAAAAGCCTTGTTTTCAGTAATAGTAAATTCGTTTTTATGGATGATTTTTTGCATCGATTTTGACACTTTAATTTCATCAGGAAACAATACCATTCTTTCTTGAGGACAATACCACACAATAGGATCTCCTTCAGAAAACCATGGGAAAATTCCATTTTTGTAGGCACATATCAATCGTTCTTCAGATAAATCTCCACCCAAAGCAATAACTCCATCATCTGTTGTGAGTTCATAGGGTGGAAATTCTAAGTTTTCTGTAAGCCAAATCATTTCATTTTCTTTACGGCTAAATTACGAAATTCCTAAAAAAGTGTTAATCTAAAATTGCATACTTATTTATTTAGATTTTGTGCTTATTTTTGTAGCGTCATTAAACAACTATTTTTTTGGAAAAAAAGCGTAAAAAAAGAAATAAAAAAACAGCATTTATCGGAAAAAGGCTCTATAACTATTATGGTAGAACCGGTTTTTACCTATTTGTATGGGAAAGTGTAAAAAAAGCATTTTTACCAATTGTTGCGGTATTGATTTTATTGTTTCTTTTCAATAAATATGTGTTTAACATCAATGAAGGTCTAGAAACAATTACAGCAACGTTTTCTAGAATTGGTGTGTTAACTACTTTTTTTGTCTCCGAAACATTGTTAGGATTAATTCCTCCAGAAATATTTATTGCTTGGACTAAAAAAACCCCTGAACCAATTTTAAATCTAGCAATCTTAGCTACTTTATCCTATATCGGAGGTTTGGTCTCCTATTTTCTAGGAAAAACAGCATTAAAAATTAAAGTTCTCAAAGAATATTTAGAAGTAAAAATGATCGATAATTTAAAAAACACTCGCAAATGGGGCGGTTTTTTAATTTTAGTTGGCGCATTGTTACCTCTACCCTTTTCTATTGCTTGTTTGGCTGCAGGAATGATTAAATACTCCTTTAGAAATGTTATTTTTTTCGGATTGTTTCGTTTTGCAAGATTTGCTATTTATGCTTGGGCAATTTTTAAAGTTGTAGACTAAAAAATAATTACATTTGCTTTATGGGATTAACAAACAACGACATTTTAAAAAAACTACGTGTAGCTCATAAATTACGCGATACAGATATTGTAGCAATTTGTGCTTTAGTAGATTTTGAAGTAAGTAAAGGAGAGTTAGGCGCTTTATTTAGAAACGAAGCGCATGATAAATATGTAGAATGTGGAGATCAGATTTTAAGAAATTTCCTAAACGGATTGGTTGTTCACCTCAGAGGACCCATGCCTAAAAAAGGAGAAAAGAAATAAAAAAAAAGAGAATTCAATTGTGAATTCTCTTTTTTTTTATATCATCTAAAAATCTTACTTTTTTAGTAATCTAGGGGTCTCTATTTTCTAGAATGGTAAATCATCTGGCTCTGCATCAGAAACATTTGGTGCTGGCTGAAATTGATCTACTGGAGGTAAAGTATCAGCAGTTCCAGTAGCTTGAGATAATTTTTCTATTCTCCATCCTTGGATAGAGTTAAAATATTTAGCTTCTCCTTGTGGGTTAATCCACTCCCTTCCTCTTAAATTGATGGCCACTTTTACATCTTGTCCAACAGCATAATTGTTTAACAAATCACATTTGTCTTGTACAAATTCAATCATGATCATTTGCGGATATTGATCATCTGTTGTAACGACCAATTCTCTTTTTTGAAAACCGTTAGCTCCAAAAGTCTGAACGTCTCCAATTAATTTTACTTTACCAATAACTTCCATAATTTCTATTTTAATAAAAGTACTTTACCAGCACTTTATAGATCATTTTTTTAAATACTCTTAAACAAATGTATGTTTTTTTGTAGGTTTTAACCCAATAAATTACGGGTCTTCTTTCCCAAAGTTATTAACAGTTATCTAAGCGAAAGGTGGACATCGATTCTTAAAATTATTCTAGACAAAACCGCACGATTTATAATTCTCAACGAAATTAAGTCAGTGTGAACCCTTAATGTGAAAACCTTTATATTTGTTTTAATGAATTATTTAATAAACAACATTATAATTAGACGCTTTGCTGCCTTAGCTTCTTTAGTTATTGTTTCATTAATATTATGGAACACGTACATTTTCTTTCAAAAATTCAAACAAGAAGAACGTGTTAAGATGGAAATTTTAGCAACGGCACAAAAGGAGCTTGCCTCAAATGTAGATTTAAATGCAAATGTTGATCTGCCTTTAAAAGTCATTGAAAATAACCAAAATATCCCTATGATTTTGGTGAATGAAAATGGAGAAATAGATTATTTTCAAAATCTTGATTCTGTAAAATCCTTAAATAAAAAATATTTAGAAAAGCAATTGGCAAAAATGAAGGCTGAAAATAAGCCCATAGAATTGAGTTATAAAGGAAAAAATAGGCAATTTATCTATTACCGAAATTCCGATTTATTAAACAAACTAACTTACTATCCTATTGCTTTAATACTAATTCTATTGCTTTTCTTAAGTGTAATTTATATGTTTTACAACTCAAATAAAATTGCGGAAACCAATAAGCTTTGGACAGGAATGGCAAAAGAAACTGCGCATCAAATTGGCACACCTTTGTCTTCTTTATTAGGGTGGATTGCAATTTTAAAAATGGAAAAAGTAGATAATAAATATGTTGAAGAAATAGAAAAAGATGTAAATCGATTAAACACTATTGCAAATCGTTTTTCTAAAATTGGTTCTGCTCCAAAATTGAAAAAAGAAAACATTGTTACGATTACCAAAGACGCTTTTGACTACTTAAAATCTCGAAGTTCCAAACAAATTTCCTTCTCTTTTGCCGCTACAGATCCTGAAATTTACACCCTTTTAAATAAAGAATTATTTGGTTGGGTTATAGAAAACCTCATCAAAAATGCTATTGATGCTATGATGGGAAAAGGAGCACTAACACTAACGGTAGAAAACACGCCTAAAAAAGTAAAAATCACCATTACTGATACCGGAAAAGGAATGTCAAAAAAGCTTTTTAAACAAATATTTAAACCTGGATTTACAACCAAAAAACGGGGTTGGGGATTGGGTTTATCACTCTCAAAACGTATTGTTTCTGATTACCACAAAGGGAAAATATTTGTGCAAAAATCGGACATTGGAAAAGGAACTACTTTTGAAATTTTGCTAGAAAAGGCTTTGCTTTCTTCTTAGTGATTTTTTCTGATGTCTCAGGAAATAAAATGATTATTCAAAATTAACAGCAATACTTTCAGCTAAAGTAACAAAGGTATCTTTAGACAACTTTACTTTTTGCTTAAATTGAATATCCGCCATTGCATTTAAAGGAATTAAATGTACATGTATATGTGGCACTTCTAAACCAATAACACTCATGCCAACTCTGTTACAAGGAACTGTTTTTTCTAAAGCTTTTGCAACACGATAAGAAAAATTCATAAGGTTTGTGTATGCGTCTTGTGATAAATCAAAAAGCTTATTTTCTTCTTTTTTAGGAACAACCAACGTATGTCCAGGAGCATTTGGATTGATATCTAAAAAGGCAATAAAATTTTCATCTTCTGCAACTTTGTAACAGGGGATTTCTCCTTCAATTATTTTTGTAAATACGCTCATAAAAAAGTTGTTTGTTCTTAGTGAATAAAAATAGGAGCTCTAGAATCCTCCTGATGCATGAAAGACAGATTCATTATCGAGAAATAGCCACAACTTCGAATTTCATAATTCCGTTTGGAACTTGAATTTCTGCAATATCTCCAACCTCTTTCCCTAATAAACCTTTACCAATGGGAGAGTTTACAGACAATTTTCCATTTCTAACATCTGTTTCAGAATCTGCTACTAAAGTGTAAGAAAATTCCATGCCATTGGATGTATTCTTAATTTTTACGATTGAATGAATCAATATTTTAGAAGTATCTAATTGAGATTCATCTATAATTCTAGCACTAGAAATTACATTTTTCAACTTGGCAATTTTAAACTCCAAATGGGATTGTTCTTCTTTGGCAGCGTGGTATTCAGCATTCTCACTTAAATCCCCTTTATCACGTGCATCAGCAATTTCTTGAGTTACTCTAGGGCGCTCAATTTGTTCTAATTGCACCAATTCATCTTTTAATTTTTTTAATCCTTCTGCTGAATAATAAGATATGTCGCTCATTTTTTTTTGTTTAAAATTATCTATTTCGCCTGGTAAATTTGACTAATTTACCCTAAAAACCCGTCTTTGGGTTAAATCTAAAAATCCCATTACCTATAAAGGAATGAGATTGTCTCACAAATGTACAAAATATTTGTAAATTGCAATCGTTGTTTAATAACGAAAGATAATCATGATTAAAAAAGTGCTTTTTTTCTTTTCCTTCTTCGCCTTTTTAAATTGCTCGAACAATGAAGATTTAAACAATTGTAGACAAGCATTACCTTTAAATTATACGACAGATTTAAATAATCCAGCATTAATAAATGTTTTGGTGCCAGGTGGTTTTGTTGAGCTTACAGGAGGTTCTAAAGGAATCCTTTTAGGGAATGTAAATGGGAGTGAATTTATTGCCTATGATAAAATTTGTCCCGTAGGAGACTGTGAAGATCCTATGACTTTTGAAAGAGGTATTGTTTTAAAATGTGCCTGTGACAAAAGTGAATATGGTGTTGGAAAAGGTATTGGTGGTGCTCCGCAAACGGAAGGTTTTGTATGTCCTGCAATAGAATACAGGGTTCTCAAAAATGGAACAGCACTTCGAATCACAAATTTTTAATAGCATACAAAATTTAAGTTACTTACTTTTGCGTAAACACAACTTTATATTCAGTGAAAAACTACTATTCTTCAGATTTTAAGCTAGGCATCCTTGGTGGAGGACAATTAGGCAGAATGCTTTTAGCCGAAACTCAAAAATTCGACATTCATACCGCTATTTTAGAAAATAATAAAAAGGCATCGTGTGCAGAAATATGCAATCGTTTTGTAGTAGGAGATTTATTAGATTTTAACGCTGTTTATAACTTCGGAAAAACAGTAGACCTTCTTACAATTGAAATAGAAAACGTAAACCTTGATGCTTTAGATGCTTTAGAAAAAGAGGGTTTAATTATCTTTCCAAAACCAAAGGATTTACGCATTATTCAAAACAAAGCACATCAAAAAAACTTTTATATAGACCATCAAATTCCTACGGCGGCATTTTCTCATTATGCCTATTTAGAGGAATTAAAACACTCTTTTGAAAACAGTATTATTGAATTCCCATTTGTATGGAAAGCAGCTCGTTTTGGTTACGATGGAAATGGCGTGAAGATTGTGAGAAATCTTGAAGACTTAGAAAGTTTACCAAATGTTGAATGTATTACTGAGCAACTAATTCCTTTTAAAAATGAATTGGCAGTCATTGTTGCAAGAAATGCAGCTGGAGAAACGAAAACATATCCTGTTGTGGAGATGGAATTTCATCCCGAGGCAAACCAAGTAGAGTATGTTATTTGTCCAGCAAGAATAACAACTAAAGTTGCAGAAAATGCTAGAGAAATTGCTTTAAAAGTAGTGAGTGATTTAGATTTTGTTGGATTATTGGCAGTAGAAATGTTTCAAACAGTAGACGATAAAATCTTAGTAAACGAAGTTGCCCCACGACCACATAATTCTGGACATTATTCAATTGAAGCGAGTTATACAAATCAATTTGAGCAGCATTTACGTAGTATTTTAAACCTTCCTTTGGGGAATACCGAAAGTAAAGTTGCAGGAATTATGGTAAATTTAGTCGGTGAAGAAGGTTTTTCTGGTGATGTAATTTATAAAAACATTGAAGATATTTTAAAAATTGATGGAGTTACTCCTCATATTTATGGAAAGAAAGAAACACGTCCTTTTCGTAAAATGGGTCATGTTACTATTGTAAACTCTGATATAAATAAAGCAAGAACAATAGCACAAAAAGTAAAGGAAACAATTAGAGTGATAAGCAAATAATTATGGTAGGAATAATAATGGGAAGTGATTCAGATCTTCCAATAATGCAAGAAGCAATAGACATTTTAGAAAGTTTTAATATTCAAATAGAAGTTGACATTGTCTCTGCGCACAGAACGCCAGAGAAATTAGTTGACTATTCTAAAAACGCACACACAAGAGGTGTAAAAGTAATTATTGCTGGCGCTGGAGGCGCTGCTCATTTACCTGGCATGGTGGCTTCTATGAGTCCGTTACCTATAATTGGGGTTCCTGTAAAAAGCAGCAATTCTATTGATGGTTGGGATTCTATTCTATCTATTTTACAAATGCCCGGAGGGGTTCCTGTTGCAACTGTCGCTTTAAATGGTGCAAAAAATGCAGGAATTTTAGCCGCTCAAATTATAGGTGCTTCAGACGAAACTGTTTTAAATAAAATAATTGAGTACAAAGAAGCCTTAAAATTGAAGGTCGAAAAAGCTTCTGAACGGGTAAGAAAATAACTCCTGTCTGGCGAAACTTATTTCAGCTTTTTAAACCATTTTTTAATGAGATTCCGAAACAAGTTCGGAATGACAACTTTTAAAAATAAACTATTATATATTTTTTTTAAAATGAATCCACTTTTAGACGATTTTAATACGGCTCCTTTTTCTAAAATTTCCAATAACGATTTCAAGCCAGCAATTAAAAAAGGCATTGAAATTGCAAAATCAGAAATTGATGCAATCATAAATAATGTAGAAAACCCAAGTTTCGAAAACACAACCGTTGATTTAGACTTTACAGGTGAAAAACTAAATAGAATTACGAGTATTTTTTTTAACTTAAATTCTGCAGAAACGAATGATGAAATTCAGAAAATCGCACAAGAAGTTTCTCCTTGGTTAAGTGAGTTTAGAAATGATATTACTTTAAATGAAGCCTTATTTAAAAGGGTGAAAACTGTTTTTGATCTAAGAAAAACGCTAGATCTAACTCCTGAACAAAAAACACTTTTAGACAAGCAGTATAAAAGCTTTGCAAGAAATGGGGCTAATTTAAACGAGATTGATAAAAGTAGACTTCGAGAAATTGACGCAAAACTTTCTAAATTATCTTTAAAATTTGGAGAAAATGTATTGGCAGAAACCAATGCCTTTGAAATGCACTTAACAAGTGAAAACGAGCTAGCAGGTTTGCCTGAAAGTGTAAAAGAAGCAGCGAAAGAAGTTGCAAAATCTAAAGACAAACAAGGTTGGGTTTTCACCTTAGATTACCCTAGTTATATCCCTTTTTTGACTTATGCAGACAATCGAGCATTGCGCAAGAAAATGGCAATTGCTGCTGGGAAAAAAGCATTTCAAAAGAATGCGTTTAACAATGAAAAGAATGTTTTAGAAATTGTAAATCTTCGGCATCAAAGAGCCAATTTATTAGGCTACAAGACACATGCACATTTTGTTCTGGAAGAAAGAATGGCAGAAACTCCTGAAAAAGTGATTAAATTTTCTAACAATTTATTAGAAAAAGCAAAACCGGCAGCACGAAAAGAATTTAAAAAATTAGAAGACTACGCTAAAAAATTAGACGGAATAGACCAACTTCAAAAATGGGATGGTGCTTATTATTCAGAGAAATTAAAGAAGGAATTGTTTGATTTGGACCAAGAATTATTAAAACCTTATTTTAAATTAGAAAATGTAATTGAGGGTGTTTTTAAAATTGCAAGTAAATTATTTGACATTCAATTTGAAGAAGTTGCTAACATCGACAAATATCATGAAGATGTTAAAACATATAATGTGACAGACACTAGTGGAAATTTTGTTTCGGTTTTTTACGCAGATTTTCATCCCCGGAAAGGGAAAAGAAATGGTGCATGGATGACTTCCTATAAATCACAACAAATTAAAAACGGAATTAACGACAGACCACACGTTTCTATCGTTTGTAACTTTACAAAACCAACAGCAACAAAACCGTCATTATTAACTTTTAATGAAGTTACTACCTTGTTTCACGAGTTTGGACATGCGCTTCATGGAATGTTAGCAAACACAACCTACAACAGCCTGTCTGGAACTTCTGTTTCTTGGGATTTTGTTGAATTACCAAGTCAAGTTTTAGAAAATTGGTGTTTTGAAAAAGAAGCCTTAGAATTGTTTGCAAAACATTATGAAACAGGTGAGGTCATCCCAATGAAATATATAGAGAAAATTAAAGAATCTGCTAGTTTTCATGAAGGAATGCAAACGTTAAGACAGTTAAGTTTTGGATTGTTAGACATGCAATGGCATGGTAGCGAGTCACCACAGACAATTTCTTCTGTAAAAGAATTTGAAAACAATGCTTTTGCTGAAACAAAATTATACCCTGATGTTGCAGAAAATGCAATGAGTACTGCGTTTTCTCATATTTTTCAAGGAGGATATTCTGCGGGATATTATTCTTATAAATGGGCAGAAGTTTTAGATGCCGATGCTTTTGAATACTTTTTAGAAAAAGGAATTTTCAACAAAGAAGTGGCAACAAAGTTTAAAGAGAATGTATTATCTAAAGGAGGAACAGAAAAACCAATGACATTATACAAACGCTTTAGAGGAGCAGCACCAAAACCAGAGGCTCTTTTAAGACGTGCTGGACTGTTATAAGTATTCAGTTTGCAGTCAGCTTTTTTTATTGCTAACTGAGAAGACTGTTTTACTGCAAACTATTTTTAACTTCAATCCATTTACTCATATATTTTGTGGCCTGCAAAGTTTGATGTTGTAACAAATTGCCTAAAAAATTTTGAGTCCTATGTTGTTCTAAATTCTCTTGAATTTCTTTGATTTTTTTGATAAAAAGCAAACCTAACTTCTCTTTATCATACACATGATTAATGATATCAATTCCTTTTGATTGACAGTTTTTCCACATACTTTTATTTTGATACAATGCTATTGAAATGAGTGCAAAATCAGAAAAATTATTTTCTATAAAACCATTCCAAGCAAATCTATCACACATTCCTTCTGCTCCTATTTCTGTGGTTACACTTGGTGTCCCGCAAATCATAGCTTCTGTCAGTTTTCCTTTAATACCTGCGCCAAAGCGCAAGGGAGCGATAACTAATCTCGCGTTTCCTACAACTTCTTTTGCGGAATCAGCATTTCCTTTAATAAGAAACCCTTCTTTTTTATTATGTAATTGATTTATTTGTTGATTTGCATACGCACCATAAACATGCAATTCAGCTTTTGGAAGAGAGTCTCTAATTTGGTCCCAAATTTCATTTTTCAAGGTTAAAACGGCATCAACATTGGGTTTGTGAAAAAAATTACCAATAAAAATAAAGTGAGCTCTTTCTTCAAAAGATTTCCATTTTTTAATTTGATTATCATCAATTTTATCTAATAAAAAAGGCAAGTAATACAGTATTTTTTTATCAATTTTAAAAATATTTTTAAGTAAATCCATTTCATAAGTTGAAATAATTAAACTCATATCACATCTCAAAATTGAAGCAATTTCTCTTTTTGTATCATCAGAGTTCAACAGCGCTTCGACTGAAAACGCTTCTTCTTTTTTTAATTGTTGATGCCGCGTTTTTCTTAAAAAATGTAAATCCTCTGTGTCTAAAATTCGAATTGCATTTGAACAATTTTCTATAACTCGCCACCCAAATTGTTCTTCCATCATAAAACGATCAAAGAGTACAATCGTTGGTTGTAAATCTTTAATAAAATTATCAAAAGAAGTATTATTTAATACTATAGAGACAGTATCAATTCCTAAAGAACTTAGATCTGCTCCATTATCGCTTTTTTCAGCAGGTGAAGCAAAAGTTATGTTCCAATCTTCTTGTAAAAATTGTTCCATAAGTTGCAACATTCTACTTCCAGCAGCAGAAGCGTTGGGTGCTACCCAAACGGCACCAATGATTAAAACTTGTTGTTTTTTCAATTTCTTAAAATTAATTTTTCAATTTCTTTTGAATTGAAAACAGCATAAAAATAAAACGAATACTATAATTTTTATGAGGTAAAACTAGTAAATTCTCCGTTTATTTTATGAAAATATCCGTATTTTTGTTACTTATTAGTGAAAATAAAACCGAAAGGTTCTATTATACGCAAATTAAACGCACTCATGAAATACGATATTATTGTAATTGGATCTGGTCCTGGGGGATACATTTCTGCAGTTAGAGCTTCTCAATTAGGTAAAAAGGTAGCAATTATAGAAAAATATGCAACTTTGGGCGGAACCTGCTTAAACGTTGGTTGCATCCCTTCAAAAGCGTTATTAGATTCTTCTCATCATTTTTATGATGTGGTACATCACTTCGAAGAGCATGGAATTTCTGTTGAAAAACCCGCTTTCGATTTTGGTAAAATGATAGATAGAAAAGCAAAAGTTGTTGAAACTACCACAGGTGGAATTAAATATTTGATGGACAAAAACAATATTGATGTGTTTGAAGGTTTGGGTTCTTTTGTTGATAAAACACATGTAAATATTGCAAAAAATGATGGTACATCAGAAGTTATTGAAGGTACGAATATCATCATAGCAACAGGTTCAAAACCTGCTAGTTTACCTTTTATTACGCTTGATAAAGAACGCGTAATCACTTCAACAGAAGCTTTAAAACTACCTGAAGTACCAAAACACTTAATTGTAATTGGTGGTGGTGTTATTGGTTTGGAGTTAGGTTCTGTATACAAGCGTTTGGGTGCAGATGTTACTGTTGTAGAATACCAGGACAAAATTGTTCCTGGAATGGATACAGATGTTTCAAAAGAATTACAAAAAGTATTCAAAAAACAGGGAATTAAGTTTGCAACGAGTCATAAAGTAAAGTCTGTCGAAAGAGATGGCAATGCTGTTGTGGTAAAAGCTACTGATAAAAAAGAGCGAGAAATAACGTTTTCTGGTGATTATTGTTTGGTTTCTGTTGGAAGGCAAGCTTATACAGAAGGTTTAGGTTTAGAAAAAATTGGCGTTGAAGTAAATGAACGCGGGCAAATTGCTGTAAACAATCATTTGCAAACAAACATTGCTACTATTTACGCAATTGGTGATGTGGTTAAAGGTGCAATGTTAGCGCACAAGGCAGAAGAAGAAGGTGTAGTCGTTGCTGAATATTTAGCGGGTGAAAAACCACATATTAATTATAATTTAATTCCTGGAATCGTTTATACTTGGCCAGAGGCGGCTTCAGTTGGTAAGACAGAAGACGAACTAAAAGAGGCCAAAGTTGCTTATAAAGCTGGGAAATTTTCTATGAGAGCTTTAGGTAGGTCTCGTGCAAGTGGAGATATCGATGGTTTTGTAAAAGTTTTAGCCGATAAGAATACGGATGAAATTTTAGGGGTTCATATGGTTGGTGCACGTGTTGCCGATTTAATTATGGAAGCTGCCGTTGCAATGGAATTCAGAGCATCTGCTGAAGATTTAGCAAGAATTTGTCATGGTCATCCAACCTATTCTGAAGCGGTAAAAGAAGCTGCAAAAGCGGCTTGGGATGGAAAACCTTTGAACGCATAAACAAATAAAAAGGTAGTAAATTTAATTTACTACCTTTTTATTTGTTGAACCTTTTATTGAAAATGGTATCCATTTTATTTAAACCCAATGGCAAATAATTCCTCCCATAATTGCTAAGGTTACGATCCAATAACCTGCATTTATAGCAATATATTTTACACTTTTTCTTTCAAACATAGCAACAATAGACAGTATTGGAAGCACAAAAAAGATTCCAGACATTGTTCCGTGTAAAGCGCCGTGTTTAAAAGTTCTAAAACGGTCTCCATAAGTACCTAAAAAGTTTTGGAAAAAAGAAAATGCTTCGCCTGTTTGATCTTCAAACCCAGGTTCTCCTTGTAAAACTTGCATTACTCCCATTTGATGAATCACTAAAAAAAGTAAAAAGAAGGCAAGTAAAAAGCTAAATACATAGCTAAGGATTAATGTCAATACCATGTTTTTACCTGCTAAAGACGCTTTGGTAAAATTCATTTCTTTCATCCAGACATTTCCAAATAAAGAGCCATACCAGAAAAAGCCAATAAGGATTGGCACTAAAGCTGCTAAAAACAGCACTAAATAATTCATTTCCATAATTTTTTTTGATTAAATGTACAAAAAAAAATGAAATTGTAACTCAATAAAAAAATCGAAAGCGACTACTTTCGATTCCTATTTAAAATAATATGTGCTTATTTTACTGTATTTTCATCGATTTTGCAATCGCTTCTAGTTCAAACAAAAAAGCTCTTTTGTTTACAGAAGGTGCATATGTAAATCCTTCAAAAACAATCAGTCTATGGTTCTTTTTATCAACTACCGTGTAGTTTAAAAATGGTCCTGCCATAAAATCATTTTTTACCTCCCATTTTCCTCGTGTCTCATAGGCTTTTTTACTGTCAATAACTGCATCAATCGTAAAAGGAGTGTAGGCCTTTTCTGTAGTCATATACATTGTTTCTGGATCGGAACCTGGAATGTATTTTTTACCAATGCTATTTCTAACTGCAACAATACTATCTGAAACACGGGTTTCCTCCGATAAGGGGATTGAATATAATAAAATGTTATTGCTCCCCGTTTTTGCAATCCCACTCGTTAGATGATGACGCAACCACAAGAATTCTCCGGTATCATCTACCTTGTTAAATTTATCGTGGATGGTTAATGAGACCCCTAGGTTCTGGAGAGTTTTAAATTGAGAAACATCTAATTGGTTCTTTTTAAACAAATTTTGAGTCATGCGTATGTCTGATGCTACAAACGTTTTTATAATTTCTTTTTGGTGTTTTTTGAACAGTTTTAAAACCCCTTCATCGTCTTTTGCATACACATAGATAATGGTTTGAGGTTGGGCGTACACATTGTTTCTAACAAAGAATTTTTCTTCATCTGCAACACCAATTACTAGGATGTTTCTAGCTACTTTCATCATATTTCCAAATCCGTTTGGAGCTACTTGAGATACCGATAAAATAGTTTCAGGCTGCGGTAAACCAACCATTAGTTCGCCAAAAGAACTTCTTATTTCTTTACCAATATCACCTGTCCAGTCACTTGCATTGGCAACAACCATCACTTTACTTATTTTACCAATTGAAGTTCGTAAAACAAATTTATCATTCCCAACACAAGCTGTTAGTAAAATTGTGATAGCAAATAACGTATGTAATTTTTTCATATTTTTTAAATTTGATTCCAAGTTAGGATACCTCTAGCACACCAAAAATTGTTCCCTTTTTAAACTTAATTGAAATAACTTTTTTAAAATTCTATTGAAATGTTTCAAATCGCATTCTTTTTATTGCCATTTTTTTGCCGAATAACTTTACTTTTTAGGATAAATATACAGCCTTTGCCCAATTTTTAAACGGGTACTTTTTAAGCTATTCCAACGTTCAATATCAGTTATATAAACGCCAAACTTTTGGGCTATTTTTCCTAAAAAATCACCATTTCGAACTTTATAACGAATCCGTTTATCCATTTCAAAGTATTTAGGCAACGGATTTTCTCTTTGAGCATCGGCTAAATCTGCTAAAGCATAAATTTCTTCTTCTTTATCTAGAAATTCAACAATTTTAGTGCTCGGTAATCTTAGTGCATAATTTCTGCCTTTTATAAAGGGAATAATCGCTAATTTATAAGCGGGATTTAAGTCCGTCAATACATCTTTATGAACGTTGATTTTCTCCGAAATTTGTTCGAAAGTAATCGTTCTTTTTATTTGAATTGTATCGGTTTGAAAATTAAAAAACTCAGGGACTTCTGAATAAACTTTATGCTTATCGGCATATTCAAAAAGATACATGGTTGCATAAAAAGCAGGAACATAACCTGCTGTTTCTCTTGGTAAATAAGGTCTTATATTCCAGTAGTTTTTATTACCTCCAGAACGCTTTATCGCTTTTCTTACATTTCCTGGTCCAGAATTATAGGCTGCTAACGCTAAATCCCAATCACCAAAAATAGTATGTAATTGACGTAAATATTTACACGCAGCAATCGTTGCTTTTACAGGATCTTGACGTTCGTCTACATAAGAACTTACTTTTAAATCAAATTGTTTTCCTGTTCCATACATAAATTGCCACAAACCTGTTGCGCCAACTCTAGATTTTATTTTTGGTCTTAAAGCAGATTCCACAATTGCCAAATACTTCATTTCTAAAGGAATATCATATTGATCTAGATACTGCTCAAACATTGAAAAATAGTATTTTGCCTTTGCCATTAAAGCGGGATAATATCTCTTACGATATCGTAAATAACTATTGATTACTTTTTCTAAAGAGGGATTGTAGGCCAAATTAAAAGGAGTCCTATCATTTAAGGCTGAAAGGCGAACTTTTAATAAAGCGGATGTTAATACCGTTGTTGTGTTTCTGGTAATATCTTTGTCATTAATCACATAGACAAGTGTGTCTATTAATGCTGAGTTAAATTGTTTTTCTATAAGGAGGCTGTCAATAACTTTTAAATCATTATCAGAATAAAATGTGGGTTTAATCGGTTTTATTAAAGAATCTTTAGCAATAAATAGTGTGTCTATTTTTGTTTTTAAGACAGTGTCGTTTTTTTCTTGTGAAAAAACAACATTTGTTAGGAGCAGGAATACAATTAGTTTCTTCATCATAAATTTTAAACATCAAGCTCTACAACAATAGGACAATGATCTGAATGCTTTGCTTCTGGCAAAATATAGGCTCTTGATATTTTATCTTTTAATGGTTCAGAAACCATCGCATAATCCAAACGCCAACCTTTATTATTTGCTCTAGAATTTGCTCTGTAACTCCACCAAGAGTAGGCTTGTTTCTCTTTATTTAAAAAACGAAAACTATCAATAAATCCACTGTTTATAAACGCGCCCATCCAAGTTCTTTCTTCTGGTAAAAAGCCAGAAACTCCTTTCATTTTTGGGTTGTGAATGTCTATTGCCTCATGACAAATATTATAGTCACCACAAATGACTAAATTCGGTATTTCTTGTTTTAAATTATTGATGTATTCTTGAAATTCATCCATATAATTCAACTTAAAATTGAGTCTTTCTGAGTTGGTTCCCGAAGGTAAATACAAACTCATTACGGAAATTTCATCCCCACCTTCAGTGCGGGCAGGAAAATCTACACGTAAATTTCTTCCTTCAAAATCCATTGTTTCAATACCTGTTCCATAGGCGATATGATTGGGTTTTTCTTTACAAAAAATAGCCACTGAAGAATAGCCTTTTTTTTGTGCAGAAAACCAATAATGATATGGATAACCAGCGTTTTCAAAATCAGTTAAGTCCAATTGTTCTTTATGTGCTTTGGTTTCTTGAAGGCAAATGACATCTGGATTTGCCACTTGCAACCAATCTATAAAACCTTTTTTTAAAGCGGCTCTAATTCCGTTTACATTGTATGATATTATTTTCATAAAAACCGATCTTTACTTCTTCTAAAATGGAAGAAAACTCATTCTTAAATATATTTTCGTTTGAACCTTAATCAAAAAAAGTCCTTTCCTCTAGAAACGACCTAGGATAGGATCATTTCGGGGATTTCTCCATTTACGATTAAAGTTCCCGCTGTTCCCTTTTGAATCTCTTCGACAGAAACTCCAGGAGCTCTTTCTAATAAATGAAATTGATTGTTTTTGACTTCTAGGACGGCTAGGCTAGTCACAACTTTCGTAACGCATCCAACACCTGTTAATGGCAAGGAACATTGTTTTAAAAGCTTAGATTCACCACGTTTGTTAGTGTGCATCATTGCTACGATAATATTCTCTGCGGACGCTACTAAATCCATAGCACCTCCCATTCCTTTGACCATTTTTCCTGGAATTTTCCAATTCGCAATATCCCCATTTTCTGCAACTTCCATGGCTCCTAAAATTGTAAGATCAACATGTTTGCCCCGAATCATAGCAAAGCTCAAAGAAGAATCAAAAAAACTTGCTCCAGGCAGTGTCGTAATTGTTTGCTTTCCTGCGTTTATAATATCAGCGTCTTCTTCTCCTTCAAAAGGAAAAGGACCCATTCCTAAAACACCGTTTTCACTTTGAAACTCAACTTCAATATCTGTTCGAACATAGTTGGCCACCAATGTAGGAATTCCAATACCTAGGTTTACGTAAAACCCATCTTGAACTTCCTGTGCGATTCGCTGTGCGATTCCATTTTTATCTAAAGCCATGACATTATTGTTTTTTTCTTACTGTCCTTTGCTCAATTCTCTTTTCATAATTTTTTCCTTGAAAAATACGTTGCACAAATATTCCTGGAATATGAACATGATCAGGGTCTATGGTACCAACAGGAACCAGTTCTTCTACTTCCGCAACCGTAATTGTTGCTGCACCACACATGTTTGGATTGAAATTTCTAGAAGTTCCTTTAAAAACTAAATTTCCTGCAGCATCCCCTTTCCACGCTTTTACAAAAGCAAAATCTGCTTTAAATGCAGGTTCTAAAACATACATTTTTCCATCAAATTCTCTAGTTTCTTTTCCTTCAGCTACTTCAGTTCCATAGCCAGCAGATGTATAAAATGCAGGGAAACCTGCTTGTGCAGCTCTACATTTTTCTGCTAAAGTTCCTTGTGGTGTTAATTCTACTTCTAATTCTCCTGATAACATCTGACGCTCAAATTCATCATTTTCACCAACATAAGAAGAAATCATTTTTTTTATTTGTTTCTTTTGAAGTAATCGCCCTAAGCCAAAATCATCAATACCTGCATTGTTTGAAATACAAGTAACTGCTCTAACTTCTAGTTTTACTAATTCTGCAATTGCGTTTTCTGGAATACCACACAATCCAAAACCACCAAGCATTAAAGTCATATTGCTTTGAACCCCTTGAAGCGCTTCTTGTACATTTTTTACTTTTTTATTTATCATACTGATTTCTTTCTGATTTATAATTAAAAAAACGCTGAAACAAGTTCAGAATAAATTAAAAATCGGTGTCTTCTTCAGGAAGTACGAATTTCTTCTCTTCATTCACTTCTCCATCTTCATCCATTACATCCTTTTCGTTACCACAGTCAATGTTTATTGATAGTTTTTTTGGTTTTTCAAAGTCATCTTGACTGATATTTAATGTTTCATCAGCATAACATTTTTTCATAAACAATGCCCAAGAAGGTAAAGACATTGTTGCTCCTTGACCTTTGGAAATTCCTTCAAAATGGGTTGCTCTGTCTTCTCCGCCAGTCCATACTCCTGTTGCTAAATTTGGAACAATACCCATAAACCAGCCATCAGATTGATTTTGAGTTGTACCCGTTTTACCAGCGATTGGATTTGTAAATTCATACGGATAACCTGTTACATATTTTGGCTTTTCCCAAGGCAAACGCAAACGAACTCCGGAGCCAGATTCAGTAACTCCTTTTAATAAATCCAACACTACATAAGCAGATTCTTCACTTAAAACTTCTTTGGTTTCTGGTGTAAATTCTTGTAAAACAGTTCCGTTTTTATCTTCAATTCTTTTTAAAATCATTGGTGAAACTCGCAGCCCTTTGTTTGCAAAGGTAGCATAAGCACTGACCATTTCTAATAATGATAAATCTACAGCTCCTAAGGCAATGGATGGGTTTGCTCGAATTTTACTTTCAATACCTGCTGATTTTGCTAAACGAACCACATTTTTTGGAGAGACCATATCGATCAATCTCGCAGACATCGTATTTACAGAACCTGCTAAACCGTCTTTTAAGGTCAGCATTCCTCCATACTTTAAACCAGCGTTTTTTGGAGTCCATTCTTCTGGAATCCCATATTTTCCTTTCGGAATTGTATAAAGTACGTTTGGAAACTCATCACATGGAGACATTTTTAATTGATTAATTGCTGTAGCATATACAAAAGGTTTGAAGGTAGAACCTACCTGTCTTTTCTGTTGTGCAACTGCATCATATTTGAAATGTTTGTTATCAATACCTCCCACCCAAGCTTTTATATGACCAGATTGTGGTTCAATAGACAACAGTCCAGAACGCAAGAAATACTTGTAATATTTTATAGAATCATTGGGAGATAGAATTGTATCTCGATTTCCTTTCCAAGAAAAAACACTCATTGTTGTTTTAGTGTTGAAAATTTTATCAATTTCTTTTTTAGATTTACCTACAATTTTTAACCTTTTATATCTAGTAGAATTTTTCTTTCCTCTTTCTATAATTGCTTTAATTTCGTCCTTATCTAAATCATAAAAAGGCGCTGTCTTATTTAGCTTTTGTTCTTTAAAAAAATACGATTGTAAATTAGATACATGTTCTTTTATAGCTTCTTCTGCATATTGCTGCATTCGGGAATCTAGGGTTACATATATTTTTAAACCATCTCTATAAATATTATATTCTTCACCATTTGGTTTCGGATTCGTTTGTACCCATTTCCTGAGAACTTTTTGTAAATGAGACCTAAAATAAGTTGCAGATCCATCACTATGCCCTTCTTTATTAATGTTTAAACCTAAGTCTAATTGTTGTAAAGAATCTTTTTCTTTTAATGAAATAAACGCACTACGATTCATTTGTTTTAACACAACGTTTCTTCGTTGTGTTACTAATTTAACTCTTCTTAAAGGATTAAAATAAGAGGAATTTTTTAGCATCCCAACTAGCATTGCAGATTCCTGAACATCTAACTCTCTGGGTTCTTTTCCAAAATAAATTCGCGCTGCAGAACGAATACCTACTGCTTGGTTTAAAAAGTCGTACTTATTTAAGTACATGGTTAAGATCTCATTTTTAGTGTATTGCCGCTCTAATTTGATAGCAACAACCCATTCCTTTACTTTTTGAAAAACTCTTTTAATTTTATGGGTCGATCTTTTTCCAGTAAACAACATTTTTGCAAGCTGTTGTGTAATCGTACTTGCTCCACCACTTCCTGGTTTTAAAACGGCTCTTGCAGTACCTCTAAAATCAATACCAGAATGCTCATAAAAACGTTCGTCTTCAGTCGCAACTAAAGCTTTTATTATATTCTCTGGTAAATCTTTAAAATGAATAGGAGTTCTGTTTTCCGCAGCATACTTCCCTAAAGTTTTACCATCTGAAGAAATAACTTCAGTGGCTAAATTGTTTTCGGGGTTTTCTAATTCTTCAAACGTTGGCAACTTGCCTAAACCTCCCAGAGAGGCAATAAAAAACAATAATAATATTGATGCAAATCCACTAAGGATAAGCAACCAAAACCATTTAATATGTTTTTTGAAATTTGTTTTTTTCTTTTTCGCCATAATAAAATACTGATTCTCAACACTGTTGAGATTTCATTAACATGTCTTTCCTGCAGCAATAGGAATTTGATCTAATTTTCGATACTAAAACCAACTTCTTGAATTCCTTTTAAAAAAGCAATTGGATTTACATCCCCATTTTTTCGCATTGCATGTCGCACATTAAAGAGATGCTTTCCTGGAATTAAAAACGTCTTATTTTCTTTATAAAATAATTTATTTTCTTTAATCTCTGTAAGCCCGTTTCCTAAAAACCTTCCCATTTCATCTGCCATTTCGTATTGTAATGTATCAATAATTGTCGTTTCGTTTGGAAAAATGAGCTCTGTAATAATATATAAATTGCTATAGGCATATTCACTATTATTTCTAATATTAATAAATAAATTTTTTGGAGAAATGGTGTCTTTTACATCAAACTCAAACATCACTTTTTCATTTGCTTTCCAACCTTCTGTCGCTACTGATTTATAGGTATTGAAACCCGTTTTATCAGTACATGAAAACATTAAAAAAAGAGCTCCTAAAACAATTGAAAAATTATTTATTTTCAGAATTGTTCTCATTTTTTGGGTTATTATTTTTACGATTCCTATTGTTCCTTCTTGGGTTATTCCCTTTTTTAACTTCGCCTTTTGGTTGATTTTCAATCCTTTCAGGTTTCGGTTTTGCTTGCTGGTTTTGTTGTTTTTTAGCTTGTGGATTTCTTTTTTGAGCTGAATTCGGCTTATTATTGTTTGTATTAACAGCCGCTTTTTTCTTATTTCTGTTACGGTTATTTCTGTTGCGTTTGCTCGTTTTTGGTGCATCAAAACGCGTTAAACTATCTTGACCAGCAGCATCTTCAAAATCAACTTTTACAGGAATCACAATTTCTGCTTCATACTCTTCTAACGAAATAGACTTTTCTTTATTCTTATTGAGTTGAACTATTTCTAAAACTTGCTCCAAAGTAAGTCGGAACCATTTAAAACGCTCCTCTTTATAAGTATACCAAAGATGATTTTTAAAGATATCCATCTTCACAAAAACAGCTTCTCCTTTTTCAGTTTTAAGCACTAAATCCTGTTTTGGAAACGTTTTTAAAGCATCCAAATAGGTGTCTAATTCAAAATTTAAACAACATTTTAATTTACCACATTGTCCTGCTAGCTTTAACGGATTCAGAGATAATTGTTGGTAACGTGCTGCTGATGTGGTTACTTTCCTAAAATCTGTTAACCAAGTAGAGCAACATAATTCCCTACCACAAGAACCAACACCTCCTAGACGAGCCGCTTCCTGTCTTGCGCCCACTTGTTTCATTTCTATACGAATGGAAAAAGCACTTGCCAAATCTCTAATTAACTGTCTAAAATCTACTCTCGTTTCTGCGGTATAGTAAAAAATAGCTTTATTTCCATCTCCTTGATATTCTACATCAGACAATTTCATTTGCAACCCTAAACGTCCCAAAATTTCTCTCCCTCTTTTTTGAGTTTCTTCTTCTTTTGCTCTCGATTTTTGCCAAACATCAATATCTCTCTGACTTGCTTTTCTGTATATTTTCTTTACATCTTCATGATCTGCGGTGATTTTACGCTTTTTCATTTGCACTTTAACCAATTCTCCTGCCAAAGAAACGGTCCCAATATCATGTCCTGGGGAGCCTTCAACTGCCACAATATCTCCCATGGTTATGGATAAATTATCAGGATTGGTATAAAAATGTTTTCTTCCGTTTTTAAAACGAACTTCAAAAATATTGAATCTTTCTTGCCCGCTTGGTAAAGTCATGTTAGACAACCAATCAAAAACAGCTAGTTTATTACTACCACTTCCACAGGTTCCTGACCCACAATTACCATTACTTTTACAACCTTTTGGTACTCCATTCTCTGTTGTACCACAACTTCCACATGCCATCGTAAGTATATATATTTTATAGTTATTGGTTTTTGTTGCGGGTTATTTATAATCTAACACGAAAAATCAACATGTAAAAACGAATTCCTATTTTGGGTTCATAAATTGATTGTCAAGTTGCTATGAAAACACAAATTGACAAAGTTTAATCAGTAAATATACGAAATCTAAAGGACTCTTAAAAGGTAATTATTTCACAAAAGAAAAGCCTCAAAATGGAGTCCTCTACAATGTTAAATTTTAAATTTCAACATTTCACTGCGTCCTTTTTTGAAAATTTTATTGCTATTTCCTTTACCTTTTCTCAATTCTTTTTGGGCTTCAAAAGGCAATTGAATAACTTCTTGACAAGCTGAGGAACAGGTGTTTTCCATTTTTTCTGAACAAGCATCACATTGAATAAACAATAAATGGCAGCCTTCATTAGCACAGTTTGTATGAGTATCACAAAGAATTCCACATTGATGACAATTGGAAACAACATCATCAGAAATTCTTTCTGCTCTTCTATGATCAAACACAAAATTTTTGCCTATAAATTTATTTTCTAAACCTGCTTCTCTTACTTGACGTGTATATTCTATGATTCCTCCTTCTAGTTGAAACACATTTTTGAATCCCTTGTGCTTATAATAAGCAGATGCTTTTTCGCAACGAATTCCACCAGTACAATACATCAATAAATTTTTATCTTCTTTGTTGTCTTTTAGGTCTTTTTCAATAATCTCCAAGGAGTCTCTAAAGGTGTCTACATCAGGAGTTACGGCGCCATCAAAATGACCTATTTCACTCTCATAATGGTTGCGCATATCTACACAAACAGTTGCTGGATTTTGCAACATTTCATTGAATTCTTTGGCGTTTAAATGAACTCCTTTATCAGTGACATCAAAACTCGCGTCTTGCAGACCGTCTGCAACAATTTTATCACGTACTTTTATTTTTAACTTTAGAAACGACTTATTATCGTGTTCGATAGCGATATTTAATCGAATGTCTTTCAAAAAAGAAATACTATCTATTTGGTCTTTTAAAGCATAGAAGTTTTCTGAAGGAACGGACAATTGTGCATTGATACCTTCGTAAGAAACATAAATTCTCCCAAGAACATCTATAGCATTCCATTCTAAAAACAACTTATCTCTAAATAGTAGTGGATTTTCTATCTTATAGTATTGATAGAATGATATTGTGAGGCGGTCTTTTCCAGCTTCATCAATTAATGCAGCGCGCTCTATGGCGCTTAACTTATTGTACAGTTGCATGCTATACTAATTTTAAGCTAAACTTGATTTAGCTTCTGTTTATAATTCACAAAATTACAATTTTTATCTTAAAATATATCATTGTAAAATAGGAAGCAATATGCGTATTGGATAACTAATTTCTTGAAGCCAACTATCTTTGACAAACTCAACGGTGCTTTATTTGATTGATTTCATGCCCGATCAAATTGAAGACAACTTTGATCTAAAAAATTTAAAAAACAAGGTTTTATTTTAAAATTTCCGCTCCTGACTATACTAAGTAAGGTTCATGGAAATGACAATTTTAACGCAAACCCAGGCAATACCTAGAAGAATTCTTTTCGATTATAAATAACTTCGTTTCTAGCAATATCAAAAAAGTTTAAATTTAAACATCAGAAATTTATTTGATTTGTTTTTAAACTTTGTATGATTTATAACGTTTTAACTGATTTATTTTATCCATTTTTTTATCATCTTTGCAGTATCAAAAAAGCAATAAGATGAAAATAGCTGTAGTTGGAGCAACTGGAATGGTTGGAACTGTAATGTTAGAAGTATTAGAAGAACGTAATTTACCAATAACGGAATTAATTCCTGTAGCATCTGCAAGATCTGCTGGTAAAAAATTAGCCTATAAAGGCAAGGAGTATACGGTTGTTACTCTAGAAGATGCTCTAAAGATGAAACCTGATGTGGCTTTATTTTCTGCGGGAGGTGATACTTCTTTGGAATGGGCTCCAAAATTTGCTGAAGTTGGTACAACTGTTATTGATAATTCTTCTGCCTGGAGAATGGATCCTACTAAAAAATTAGTGGTTCCAGAAATTAATGGAGATGTTTTAACTGTCGATGATAAAATTATTGCAAATCCTAATTGCTCTACAATTCAGTTAGTCGCTGCTTTATCGCCGTTACATTTAAAATATAAAATGAAGCGTGTAGTAGTTTCTACCTATCAATCTGTTTCCGGATCAGGTATAAAAGCGGTTCGACAACTAGATAACGAAGAAGCTGGTATTGAAGGTGAAATGGCATACCCTTATAAAATAGGAAGAAACGCTTTACCTCATTGTGATGTTTTCTTAGAAAATGGATACACGAAAGAAGAAATGAAATTGGTGAAAGAGCCTAAGAAAATATTACGTGATAGTTCTTTTACTGTAACAGCAACTGCGGTAAGAATTCCTACTGCTGGTGGGCATTCTGAGGCTGTAAATGTTCAGTTTGAAAATGATTTTGATTTGGCAGAAGTTCGTCAAATATTAAGCAGTACTCCAGGAATTATTGTAGAAGATGATTTGGCAAATAATGTATATCCTATGCCTATAAATGCACACAACAAAGATGAAGTATTTGTAGGGCGAATTAGAAGAGATGAGTCTCAAGAAAATACGTTAAATTTGTGGATTGTTGCAGACAATTTAAGAAAAGGAGCGGCAACAAATACAATTCAAATTGCCGAATATTTAATAGAAAATAATTTGGTATAAATTATACAAAATGGCAACATTTAACAAGGTAATTATAAAAGAAATAACACAAGAAACCGCAAATGCGGTTTCTGTTTTGTTTGATATCCCCCCACATTTACAAACGGAATTTAATTTTACTGCAGGACAGTATATTACACTTCAAAAGGAAATAGAAGGAGCGTTCGTTAGAAGAGCTTATTCCATTTGTTCAACACCTCAGAGTGGAACAATTAGAGTTGCTATAAAAGCTGTTGAAAACGGAATCTTTTCCCAATATGCAACCTCACAAATGAAAGTTGGTGACGAAATTGAAATTTCTGCACCAGAAGGACGTTTTTTACTAAATCCTGAAGCGAATAAAAACTATATTGGTTTTGCTGCTGGTTCTGGAATTACTCCTATTTTATCAATGGTAGAAACGGTTTTAGAAAAGGAATCTACAGCAACTTTTACTTTAGTTTATGGAAACAAATCTGAAGTAAATACTATCTTTTATAAGCGATTAAATGACCTTAAAAAATCGTTTTCAGAGAGATTCAACTTACATTATATTTTTAGTAGAGAAGAAGTAAAAAATGAATTAAAAGGAAGAATTGACGAAAATGTCACTAGTTACTTTGTGAAGAACCGGTATAAAGAAACTTCTTTTAATGAAGCTTTTTTGTGTGGACCAGAAGAAATGATACAAAAAGTATCTAAAACATTAGAGAACAACAAAATTGCAAAAGAACACATTCATTTTGAATTGTTTACTGCTGCCGTTGATAAAGAAGCTACTTCAGAAATAAAAGCAGGAACCTCAGAAGTTACTGTTTTGATAGATGACGAAGAAACTACGTTTACTATGCAACAAAAGGATACTATTCTGGCGGCAAGTTTACGCAACAATCTCGATGCACCCTATTCTTGTCAAGGGGGCGTTTGTAGTTCTTGTATGGGGAAAGTTACAGAAGGGAAAGCAGTAATGATTAAGAATTCCATTTTAACAGATAGTGAAATTGAAGAAGGGTTGGTTTTAGCCTGTCAGGCGTATCCGACAACTTCTAAAATTACGATCGATTTTGATGACGTCTAGCTCTATTTGATGATATAATTGTTGAATTGTGTATTTGTCTAGTTCTTTTTTCTAGAAAATTAATAATTTCCCTTTCCTAAATACTGATCCATCGAAAATATTATCCTTATTTTTAAACGATGGATATTCACGACTTTAAAAATGCTTTCTTAATTGGTTTTTTCATGGCTTTCATGATAGGACCTGTTTTTTTTATGTTGATACAAACCAGTATTTTAAAAGGAGCTAGAGCTGCAATTGCTTTTGATATTGGGGTTCTTTTAGGGGATGTTTCTTTTATTCTAATTGCTTATTATGGAAGCAGATCACTTTTAGAAAAGATAAAAGACGACCCGAGACTTTTTTTTATAGGAGGTTTAGTTCTTATTATTTATGGACTCATTACCTACTTTGATAAGCAAAACAAAAAAGAAGCTTTAGAAGCCGCTAAAAACATTGAAATTCGGATAAAAAACAATTATATAAAGTTGTTTTTAAAAGGCTATTTCTTAAATTTTATAAACGTAGGTGTTTTGGCTGGTTGGTTAGGGATTGTCCTGGTGGTAGGTCCCACTCTAAATATGAATCCTAGAAGTATTTTTTGGTATTTTGCGACGGTTATTTTGGGGTATGCAATTACAGATATAGGAAAAATACTCTTAGCAAAACAATTAAAAAATAAAATGACTCCGTTGGTTATTTATCGTTTAAAAAGAATCATGGGCATCATTTTAATTGTTTTTGGTGTCTTTTTAATACTAAAAGGGTTTATACCTATTTAACCCTATAATATCGCAATAAATCGTTTCTTTTTCGCCTACTTTTCATCAAAAAAAATGACCTTAGCTAAGGCTATGTTAATTGTTTTTAATTTTAATTAACCAAAAAATAATTCAATTTATTTATACGTCATTATAGAATTAAATTGGTATTAGCCTCAACGAAGAAATAGGTCTTTTTATTCATTAAAAAAACCAGTGAATATATATTCACTGGTTTTTTTTAAACTTTTAAATAAGGGCAATCTTGATTGCTATTTACTGCGAGCTTACTAAGAAGGTTCTTCACCTTCTAATAGGGGTGTTGTTTGTAAAACAAAATCTTCTCCATGTAAGTAATCACTATCATCATCTTTAGGATCTACACGTTTACTATAATCGTATGCCCATCTATGAACTTCTGGGATCTTTCCTGGCCAGTTTCCATGAATGTGCTCAACAGGTGTTGTCCATTCTAGTGTATTAGATCTCCAAGGGTTCTGCATTGCTTTTTGACCTCTATACATAGAGATAAAAAAGTTTGCAAAAAATATTATTTGTCCAATACCACCGACTAAAGCGAAAATTGTAATCACAACATTAATCTGTAATAAATCATCAAACATTGGAAAATTCGTGTTTGAATAATATCTTCTTGGTAAGCCTGCTAAACCAACAAAATGCATTGGCCAAAAGACACCGTAAGCACAAATTATAGTAATCCAAAAGTGCCAATACCCTAAGGTCTTGTTCATCATTCTACCATACATTTTAGGAAACCAATGATAAATACCTGCATACATCCCAAAGATTGCAGAAACTCCCATTACCAAGTGGAAATGTGCTACTACAAAATAGGTGTCATGAATGTTAATATCTAAGGCAGAATCTCCTAAAACTAATCCTGTTAAACCTCCTGTTACAAAGGTAGATACCAAACCAATGGAAAATAACATGGCAGGGTTTAATTGTAAATTACCTTTCCATAAAGTCGTAATATAATTAAAGGCTTTTACAGCTGATGGAATTGCAATTAACAGTGTTGTAAATGTAAATACAGACCCTAAGAAAGGATTCATTCCTGAAATAAACATATGGTGACCCCAAACAATTGTGGATAAAAAAGCAATAGCAAGAATAGAGCCAATCATTGCTCTGTAACCAAAAATTGGTTTTCTAGAGTTTGTTGATATAATTTCTGATGTAATCCCAAGAGCAGGTAGTAATACAATATAAACTTCAGGGTGTCCTAAAAACCAAAATAAATGTTCAAATAATACTGGCGAACCTCCTTGATAATGTAATACTTCACCAGAAATAAAAATATCTGAGAGGTAAAAAGAAGTACCAAAACTTCTGTCAAAAATTAATAATAAAGCTGCTGACAACAAAACTGGGAAAGAAACTACCCCAATAATTGCCGTTACAAAAAATGCCCACATTGTTAATGGCAATCTTGTCATTGTCATTCCTTTTGTTCTTAAATTGAAGATGGTTACAATATAGTTTAACGATCCAATTAAAGATGATGCAATAAATATAGCCATTGAAACAAGCCATAAAGTCATTCCCATTCCTGAACCAGGAATTGCTTGTGGCAATGCAGAAAGTGGTGGATAAATCGTCCATCCTGCAGATGCGGGCCCTGCTTCAACAAATAAAGAAATCACCATGATGACACTTGATAAGAAAAACAACCAATAGGATATCATGTTCATAAACCCAGAAGCCATATCTCTCGCACCGATTTGCAATGGAATTAACAAGTTTGAAAAAGTACCACTCAAACCTGCCGTTAGTACAAAGAATACCATGATCGTACCGTGAATTGTAACCAGAGCAAGGTAGATATCTGGGTTCATTACTCCATCTGTTTGATGGGGTCCTAAAAATGCTTCAAAAATTGTAAATGATTTTTCTGGCCATGCAATTTGCATACGAAAAAGCATCGACATAAATACACCAATAACTCCCATAAACATCCCTGTTACTAGGAACTGTTTAGAGATCATCTTGTGATCTTGTGTAAAAATGTATTTAGTTACAAATGTTTCTTTATGATGATGTTCTGACATAATCTTTTAAATTTGTAGTGTATTTTAATTATAATTATTTAATAACTGATGCTAAAGTTGGTTGCTCTGCAATCCATCTGTCATATTCGTCTTGCTCTACAACCGTAATTTTCATTTGCATGTTGTAATGAGAAGCTCCACAAATTTTATTACATAATAATAAGAAATTGAACTCGTAAGGGTCTTCTCCTTTCGCCATTCTTATTTTATTGATTCCATTTGTTTTTTCAATTACTTCAGGCTTCAATCTCATTTCTTCCGTAGTATACTTAGGTGTATAACCAAACTCTGTAACCATTCCTGGAACGCAATTCATTTGCGCTCTAAAGTGAGGCATATAAGCGGAATGTAAAACGTCTTGAGATCGGAATTTGAAATGAATTTTTCTCCCCTTTGGCAAGTACAATTCTGTTACTTGTTTGTCGTCTTGGGAGTTTTGATCACTCATATTGACCCCCATCGTGTTGATTCCTTTTATGTAGTTTACATTTCCAAGACCTAGTATATTGTCTTCCCCTGCATAACGAGCTTCCCATCTAAATTGCTGAGAATATACTTCTATAATAACAGGATCTTTTACATTGGATAAATCCATGACATTGTTCCATTGCCATAATCCATAACCGATTAAAACAACCAAAACTACAGCGGGTGTAATGGTCCAAATTGCTTCTAATTTATGACTATCTGCATAAAATTTTGCTTTTCTATCTTTATTTCCTCTGTATTTGAAAGTGAAGAAGAAAATGAGAAACTGTATTAAAAACTGTACAATACCAATTAGCCAAAAGCTAATGTTAAAAAGGTTGTCATCATGTTCTCCTTCAAAAGAAGCAGATTCAGGCAACATAATTACATTCATGAAGATCAAACAATAAATCATCATTGCATATAAAAAAACTAAAAAATATATGGAATATTTTCCTTGTTTAGCATTGTCTTGGTCAGAAGCAATTACGCTTCTAAAGTTCATTATTCTGGTTATTTGCCAGAAACTTACTCCGATTGCAACAATTATAAAAATATAAAATAGCGCTAGCATAGTTATTTCGTCTTAATTATTTTAACTTATTTATTAGTGGTGATCTGATGATCCCTCTCCTCTGTGTTCAATATTATAATAATGGAAATGTTTACTTTCTTCTAAAAATGGATTTCCTTTTGGTATTGGATTTGCTTTTGCAAATGCGCTAAATGTCGCATATATAAAGATTCCTAAGAAAAACAATAATGAACTGATTTCAGAAATTCCAAATGACCATTGAGCTCCTACAGTTGCTGGCATCACCATTATAAAGACATCTATGTAATGTCCTGCAAGAATAACAACCCCTCCAAGAAGTACAAACCAAGGAACGCTTTTAAAATCACTATTTAGCAATAACAATATCGGAAAAACAAAGTTCATTACGACCATTGCTAAAAAAGGCAATTTATATTCGTTAAATCGGGCTACAAAGTAGGTTGTTTCTTCTGGAATATCTGCATACCAGATTAGCATAAATTGAGAGAACCACAAATAAGTCCAGAATACAGAGAAACCGAACATAAATTTGGCTAAATCGTGAATATGACTATCATTTACTGCTGGTAAAGCACCTTTAGAACGTAAGTAAATTGTTACAAAAGCGATTACTGTTAAAGCACTTACTAACAAACTTGCTAATACGTACCATCCAAACAATGTAGAAAACCAGTGAGGATCTAATCCCATAATCCAATCCCAAGACATCATTGATTCTGATATCATAAATAAGAAAAGAAATCCTACAGAAACATTGTAGTTTAGTTTGTATGTTTTACCACCGTCATTTGCGGTATCTTCTTTTATAGAATTTTTACGGATGAACCATCTGTAGGCATTCCATATCGCTAAATATGCAATACTTCTTATCGCCCAACCTGGAACATTCATCCACCAAGATTTACCCGCTATTATTGGATCATAATTAGGGCTTGTAGGGTCAAAAATTCCTTCTCCCATCCACGGAAACATATGATTCCAATGCATGACAGCAGCAAATACGACAAACACCATGATGATCGAAGTTGGCACTAAATTAGCTGTTATTGCTTCCATCACTCTGAAAAGCACCACAGACCAACCTGCTTGTGCAACTCTTTGAATTGCATAAAAAGCCAATACTAATAAAGAGATCCCTAAAAAGAAGAATAACGATACATAGAGTGCTGACCATGGTTTATTTTGTAATTGATGAAAAACGTGTGCTGCGTGTTCGTCTTCGTGATTTCCCCCATGTGCTGCTGCTGAAGCATGTGCTTCTTGTTTTGCATCGTAGTGTCCTTCTTTTGTATCATGATTTTCATCATGCAGATGAGAGGCACCTTTTACTTCATTGTGATGGGTCTCCTTTTGAACTTCTTCATGAGTAGTATCATGAGCTCCATGAGCAGCTTGATTTGCAATAATTTCTTTTGCTTCTTCAATTGTTGAAGGAGCGTTTAAGAAACCTATTGTAATTCCTATTACACCTAAAATGATGAATGCAATGGATACTTTTTTTAATTTACCTGAGAATTGATACATATCTTTTCGTATTCTTTCTTTTTGTAATTATTTTAATAAATCAGCACGTAAAACTTCTACATACTGAACGACTTGCCAGCGTTCTTTATATGTTAATTGAGACGAATGGGAACCCATTAAGTTTTTACCATGTATTAAAACATGATAAATACTACCTTCTGTAATGTCTCTATCTTTATAGTTGGGAATTCCTGCAAATTTATCTGCTTGAGATAAATAGCCATTTCCATCACCTTTTTTCCCATGACAAGAGATACAATAGATGGTATACATCTTTTTTCCAACTTCTAAATTCTTGTCCGTTGTATCAAATGGGTTTTTAAGTCCTGATTTTGCTTTTTCGTACCCTTCGTTAGTATCTGCAATATCGTAAGCAGCATGCCCTCCTCTTGGAATGGTACCTGCAACTGGTTTGCTGTTTACTGGATTTCCTTTTAACCCAATTTCTCCGTCAGTATTGTATGGCACAGACTCATACATGTCTGGCATGTATTGTAATTGTGGCGTACGTTTATCGTTACATGCAGTAAGCAGTATACAATAGGCAGTAAGCAACAAGCTGTAGCCAATCAGCTTTTGACTGCTGCTTTTTTGTTGTGAGTTATTTATTTTTAATTTTTTCATTCTTTATACTTTTTTAAAGTCAGATTTTAAACTTTAAGTACTTTTTTTACTTGTCGACTACATTAATTTCTACCGCACCTGTTGTTGCTAGTAGAGCCTTAATTTCAGCTTCATTATTATGAACAGGTATTTCCATTAAGAAATGATCGTCTGTTGTTCTTGGGTCTGGATTTTCTGCTTCTTTGAATGGCCATATTCTACTTCTCATATAAAAAGTAATTACCATTAAATGGGCTGCAAAAAAGACAGTCAATTCAAACATAATTGGTACAAATGCTGGCATGTTTGAAAACCAAGAAAAATTAGGCTTTCCTCCAATGTCTTGTGGCCAATCTTGAATCATCATATAATTTGTCATCCAAATAGCAAATGCTAATCCTGTAATTCCGTAGAAAAATGCAGTAATTGCCAGTTTTGTTGGTGCCAATCCCATTGCTTTGTCTAATCCATGTACTGGAAAAGGACAAAATACTTCTTCAATGTGATGATGTGCTGCTTTCACAGATTTCACTGCGTCCATTAGCACTTCGTCATCGTTATAAAACGCGTGAATAACTTTTGATGATTCCATAATTATTCTTTATCTGATTTATCTGGTTTACCTACTGATTTTGCTACATTAATAGCTGGTTTTGTAGGAATCCCTTGTTCTCTTCTCTTCTTATAAAACTCACCAGAAGATTTTAAAATAGTTTTTACTTCCGCTTGAGCAATCACTGGAAATGTTCTTGCGTATAGTAAGAATAACACAAAGAAAAATCCTATAGTACCTATGAAAATACCTACATCTACAAAGGTAGGTTCAAAGCGCCACCAAGTAGAAGGTAAATGACCTTTACTTAATACAATTGCAATAATATCAAAACGCTCAAACCACATTCCAATATTGATGGCAATAGAGATAATAAAAGTAATAATAAAACTTCTTCTAAATTTCTTAATCCATAATAATTGTGGTGTAATGATATTGAAGATAATCAATGACCAAAATGCCCACGCATAAGGGCCTGTTGCTGCCCCCACGGATAAATAGGTATAGTTCTCATAAGGAGAACCTGTGTACCATGCAATAAAGAATTCTGTTGCATAGGCAACTGCTACGATTCCACCTGTTAAGATAATTACAATGTTCATATACTCAATGTGCATACGTGTAATATAGTCTTCAAGATTCGTAACTTTTCTCATGATTCCTAATAATGTTTGTACCATTGCAAATCCTGAAAAGATTGCTCCTGCTACGAAATAAGGAGGAAAAATTGTTGAGTGCCAACCGGGATTGATTGATGTTGCAAAATCCATCGATACAATTGTATGTACAGAAAGTACAAGCGGTGTTGCCAAACCTGCCAAAACTAAGGATACTTCTTCAAAACGTTGCCAATCTTTTGCTCTACCAGACCAACCGAAAGATAATAATGCATATATTTTCTTTTGAAAAGGCTTCACTGCTCTGTCTCGAATCATTGCAAAATCTGGTAATAAACCAGTCCACCAGAAAACTAATGATACTGATAAATAGGTTGAGATTGCAAATACATCCCATAATAATGGAGAGTTAAAATTGACCCACAAAGAACCAAATTGATTTGGAAGGGGTAATACCCAAAATGCATTCCATGGACGTCCCATGTGAATAATTGGAAACAACCCTGCTTGAAAAACAGCAAAAATGGTCATTGCTTCCGCAGAACGGTTAATTGCCATTCTCCATTTTTGACGGAATAATAAAAGTACGGCAGAAATAAGTGTTCCCGCGTGACCAATACCAACCCACCATACAAAGTTGGTAATATCCCAAGCCCATCCAATGTTCTTGTTTAATCCCCATACTCCAATACCGGTTCCTACGGTGTAAAAAATACATCCAAATCCCCAAAGCATTGCTGCTAAAGAAATATAAAATGCGATGTACCAATTCTTATTTGCAGCTCCTTCTATCGGTTTTGCAATGTCTTCGGTAATATCGTGATAACTTTTATCACCTAATACTAAAGGTTCCCTTATGGGTGCTTCGTAATGAGACATATTTTTATTACTTAATTTATTATTGTTTAAAATTTATAAAGTTAGAAGTCGTTTAAATAACTTGCTACTTTACACCTTTTCAACTTATTTACGCTTCGTTTGTATTTGTAACTTTCACTTGATATACTACATTCGGTTTCGTTTGTAAGTAATCTAATACGTGATACGCTCTTTTATCTTCTGCCAAAGCAGCTACTTCGTCTTTTTCGTTGTTTACATCTCCAAAAACCATAGCTCCTGTTGTACATGCCGATGAACAAGCTGTTTCAAACTCGTCTGTATTTACAGCGCGTCCTTCTTTTTTAGCTTTCAAAATTGTTGCTTGTGTCATTTGAATACACATAGAACATTTTTCCATAACTCCTCTTGAACGAACAACAACATCTGGGTTTAAAACCATCTTACCGTATTCATTGTTCATGTTAAAGTCAAACTCGTTATTATCTGCATAACTAAACCAGTTAAAACGACGTACTCTATACGGACAGTTGTTTGCACAATATCTTGTTCCTACACATCTGTTGTATGTCATCTGGTTTTGACCTTGACGACCATGAGTTGTTGCTGCCACAGGACAAACTGTTTCACAAGGCGCATGGTTACAGTGCTGACACATCATTGGTTGAAAAGTAACCTCAGGATTTTCTGCCTCTGTTTCTAATGCTTTGTATAAGTCTCCTCCACTTAAGCCCATTTCTTTGGCCTCTTCTCGTGTTTCCACTTCAGAAGAATAATATCTATCGATACGCAACCAGTGCATATCTCTACCAACTCTCACTTCTTTTTTACCTACAACGGGTACGTTGTTTTCTGCATGACAGGCAACAACACACGCACCACATCCTGTACAAGATGTTAAGTCTATCGATAAATTAAAATGATGCCCAATTTCTCTGTTGTGCTCATCCCATAAATCGATGGTTTTTGCTTCTACTTCTTTATGATCATAAGATACATAAGCAGGTTTGTTCCAAGAATGTTTTGGATCTGCACTACTATTATATTCCTTTAAAGTAGCCACTTTTAAAATATCATGACGACCCGCAATTGTTTTTTGTACTTGTGTACAAGCAAATTGATGTGTTCCTGATACTTTTTCTATAGCAACTCCGTATTGGATATTGTTTGCGTTTGTATATAATGGATAGGCATTTACACCTACCTGCATTTCTTCTTTTAATCCAAAAGTTCTTCCAAAACCTAATGCTAAACCAACAGACTCTTTTGCTTGACCTGGTTGGATCATTACGGGAACAACAACTTCTTTTCCGTTGACTGATACTTTGGCATAATCACCATCAATAGCACCGTTATCTTTTACGGGGTTAGAAAAACCTAATGCTGCTGCATCTGCAATAGACATCGTTAAATAATTATCCCAAGAGGCTCTCGTTATTGGATCAGGGAACTCTTGTAACCAAGGGTTATTTGCTTGTTTACCATCTCCTAATCCTGTTTTTGTATATAGGTTTAATTCAAATCCTGAAGTTTTTTTAGCGGAACTTGCTAATTTTGCTGCTGCATCTGAAATAGCAACTTTCCCTAAAGTTGTGTTTGCTGCTACTTTCTTCGTAAAGAATCCATTGTGTAAAGCGGTATTCCAAGAACCCTCTTTTAAAACACTGGTAGTCGCGTACGTTTTTAGATAATCATAATACTTTACAGTACTCCCAGACCATTTTAATAAGCTGTCTTGAATCTGACGAGTATCAAATAATGGTTGAATTGTTGGTTGCATTAAACCATAAGTTGCTTCATCAAATTGAGTATCTCCCCAAGATTCTAGGAAATGTGGAGTAGGTAATACAAAAGTACTTGCAGCTACCGTCTCGTTATTTTCTGTTGACAATGCTACTGAGATTTCTACCTTTTTTAATCCTTCAGCAAAATCGGATGCATTTGATAATGAATAAAGTGGGTCTACATTATAAGAAATGATTCCTGCAATATTTCCTGCTTTCATCTCCGAAACGAATTGTGCAACTTCCCCATCATTTCCTTGACGGATATTTAAGGTGTTGTTGATATCAATTATTTCGCTATTCAATGCCTTGTTAATTTCCAAAGAAATTAATTGTGCATTTTTATCATTTAATCCAGTTAATACAACCCCTTTAGAACCTGACTTCTTTAATTCAATTGCCAGCTTCTTTACTGTTGAATCAACAGGAGTTGCTTTCGAAGGAACGTTCGCTCCAGTAATTGCATTGTATAAATTTAATAAAGCAAATACTTGGTCAGAAGGTTTTAAAACAACTCTTTTATCAGAATTTGCACCTGTTAAAGACATGTTGCTTTCAAACTGTACATGGTAAGACATGTGTCCAGTTTCTGGTTTTCTACCTGCAACATATTGTTTTTCTAATCCTCCATGAAAATCTCCAAGGAAATCTGCTCCAAAAGAAACAATTGTTTTTGCTTTGTCTAAATGATAGTTTGGAAGCGCACGTTTACCATACATTGCCATAAAAGCATCTGCTGCTCCGGATTCTGAAACTGCATCGTATACAACGTGTTTTACATTT
>Ga0115569_10000208_pt1 | contig 47700 bp, 40 predicted proteins | sample COGITO_mtgs_1205_2_FD_87295 | JGI IMG/M metagenome (GOLD analysis project Ga0115569, IMG submission 87295) | Pelagic marine microbial communities from North Sea - COGITO_mtgs_120503 | ecosystem: Environmental > Aquatic > Marine > Epipelagic | place: Germany:Helgoland, sampling site Kabeltonne... | reverse complement strand
TATGGATTTTAACGTAGCAGTCACAAAATCTTTTTTATTTAGAGCTTTTTTTGCTTGTCTGTAAGGTTTTCTAAAACTCTGAGCATTAGTAAGCTGAACGCTAAAACACAAAAGTAAGAGGCAAATTAATCTTTTCATTTTTCTTAAAATTAAATTTATAAACTATAAATAACGTGGGGGATAGTTTTTTTGAAGTAAAAAAAGTATGTGTGTTTTAATAAACACATGTAAAGATATCATTTTACTTTTGAGTGACAAAACAACGGCCAATCGAAATTAATAATCACTATTCTAAAACAATTATTTTCAATGGTATTAAAAAATAATATTCAAATTCTTTCTAATAATATCCTCAGATAAACTATCTTAGTGATTAAATATAAATAATAGATTAAAAGATGAAAAGTTTTATTTTAAAGTGGTACCCGATTATTTTAGCATTCATTTGCTTGTTATATTCAGTAGGTTACGGAATTTTGGGCATGACAGCAGAAGCACAATATTCTGCACATTGGCCAGGAACAATATTATTATTTGCAATAGCAATCAGACAAAGAAGAACAACATGAATACCGGATTTTTTATAGTAGGTGGTATTATATTTACTGTTTATATGGCTTTAACCTTATGGAATATATACGGATCTAGTCAAAAAAACAAGAAATAAAAGTACCCAAAATAGGCGTAAATATTTTAAAAACACATCATCTAAATTTTAACAATTAGAATCGCCTCCTTTTCCCCCACTCCATCACTTACAAAACGACATGGAACTATTGACATGGTTTATAAATGCTAAGTTTACATAAGGAATTAACAGTAAGTAATCGCTCAACAAATGAGCATTGTGACTTAAATTGCAAATAGAATAGCACTAAAATAGTTCGACTTTTAGTCCCTTTGTTTCCATAATAACAAAAGAGTTTCCAAATTTAGTGATCCGTTCATCTTTTAAAATCCAATCAAATAATAAAAACATATTTTTGCTTTTACAAAGCAAACACAACCATTGAAAAAAATACTCGTTTCTGTAACAAATGACCTCTCAACTGACCAACGTGTAGATAAGGTTTGCTGTACATTACAAAAAGAAGGCTTCAATGTCCTTCTGGTCGGCAGGAAACTAAAAAACAGTACTCCGCTAAATAGAAGTTATCGCACAAAAAGAATGAGACTCCTATGTAACAAAGGGTTTTTATTTTATGCAGAATATAATTTTCGTTTATTTTTTATGTTACTTTTTTCTAAAAAAGAGGTATTACTTTCCAATGATTTAGATACATTATTACCCAACTTTTTGGTGAGTGTTTTACAAAGAAAAAAACTAGTATATGATAGCCATGAGCTATTTCCTGAAATCCCTGAGTTAGTCCATAAGCCTTTGGTGAAAAAATGTTGGTCTCTTTTAGAAGCTTGGATACTTCCAAAACTTAAACAAACCTATACAGTTTGTAGAAGTATTACGGAGTTTTATAATGAAAAATACAATGCTAATTTTAAAACGATTCTTAATTTACCTACAAAAAAAGAGATCGAATTGGGATGTTTTCCTTTTGATTCAAAGGGGAAAAAAATCATATTATATCAAGGTGCAATTAATATAGGGAGAGGCTTAGAATTGATGATAGATACCATGGAATTTCTTGATGATGCTATTTTTGTGATTGTTGGTTATGGAGATATTTTTGATAATCTTATAGGGCGTGTAAAAAATAAAAAATTGGATAATAAAATTTATTTTTTAGGAAAAATAGCTCCAGAAAAACTGCACAAATTGACACCTCTCGCAAATTTAGGAGTAAGTTTTGAAGAAGATCTGGGGCTAAATTATCGGTTTGCATTACCCAATAAGATATTTGATTACATCCAGGCAGAAGTACCAATTTTAGTATCTAATTTACCCGAAATGAAACAAATCGCACTAGAGCATCATGTCGGTGAAGTTCTTAAAAATAGAAATCCAGCATTCCTTGCAAAGCAAATTGAAGCCTTGATGGAAAAAGACTTTTCAAATGAATTAAAAAAAGCGAAGCAAGAACTAATTTGGGAAAATCAAGAAGAAAAACTACTGAATATTTTTAGAAATTGTGAGTAATTATTTTTTATACTGATGTGGATTTTCTCTTATTCCTTTTTTAAAAAGTTTACGTATAGAAGCTCTAAATTTGTTATCAAGTTGTAATAAAACATCTTTAATTTTCTCTTGAGGTCTTCCTCTAAATGTCGTTATATGAAACCGATCTGAAATCGACAAAGGGACTTCAGAAAAATAATAATTAGATACGCAACATCGCACCTTATTTGTTAGCACTTTACTTACAGAGTGCCAAGACTTCTGGTGAGTTGTCATAACAACCAATCTATTAAACTTATTTTCTATTGTTATTTGCTTTTCTTTTAGCCCATTCGGCCAAACCTCTAAATTACCTCCCCATGTATATTCCCAATCTGGTGTTACATAATATAAAAGATTTAAAACCCGCCAACTTATTCTATCCTTGTCATGAGAATTATCTAAATGTGGATTCAAAAAACTATCTTTCCCCATCAATGACAAACCTCCTGCGTACAAACTTTCGTCAGCAAAGACCTCACGAACTCCACAAATATTGGCAATTAAATCTACATTTTTTTTACACTGAAAAGCATAGATAACTTCCTCTAGCAAAGAATCATATTTATCCATTTGATAGGCAATATGTTTTCGCTCTCTTAAATTTTTCTTTTGAACAGTTTCTTTTTCCGTTGGAAATTTATTATAAATTTCTAAAGCAACTTCTTTAGGCAACAAGTTATCCAAATAAAAGAAACCAATTTGACTACTATGAGAGGAAAATTGCTTTTTTAGTACTGCTTTATTGTCTAATAAATTTTGGTAAATTAATTTTGAAATTTTATCCCTACCCATTTAAAACTATTTTAATTCTACACAAATAACTAATTTTTAAGCAGTTAAAATAAAAAATAGATTTTCTTTTTATTGCTACTCTTTCAAAAAACGGATATAAATTACCTACTAGTTTTAATAATCCTATTAGTTCTACCTTGCTAACAATTTTTAAGAGACTTCCATGTTCTTTTTCTAACAATCCTTTTTTTTCTAAAAAAATAATGTTCTCCATTGCTTCTTTTGTTTTCGAAACAAATGTAAAATCATCATCCAATCCTAAATGGTATATTTCATTTTCAATTTGAACAACCTTATATCCTCTCTTTTGTAAATCTAAAGAAAATAATAAATCTTCCCTACCATATTTTAGAAGTATTTCTTCAAATTGTACCTGTTTAAAAAATTCTTTTGGAATTAAAAAGTTTGAAGTAAAAAAAAATTTATAAGGACTCCTATTTCTTTTATTTATTTTAATTTCCTCATACTTAATACCGTACTTGTAACGCAATAGATTTATATTATCAGGAGTTCTATTATATGCGACACCTCCACAAAAAACTTTTTTCCCTTCTTTTATACATGATAGATATTTACTTATAAAAGTATTGTTTTTAGGTAAAACATCAGCATCTAAAAATAGTAACCAATTATAATTTGCTTTAGAGGCCAACAAATTTCTAATTGCACTTCTACCAATGTTTTTCTCAAGAAGTTCAAAACTACATAAAGAAAGTTGATTAATTTTTTGATTTTCTATATTTAATTTACTTTTGGAGCCATCATCAATACAGATAATTTCAAAAGAAATTTTGAAAGCGACCAATTGCTTGTGAAGTACTTCAACTAATGGAAAAGAATTGTAATTATATGTAGGAATTAATATAGACAACATTAAACAGTAGTTTTTTGCGCAACTTCAAACAAGGCTCCTCCTTCACATTTCAAGGTTTTTTGTTTGTATTTTACAATTAATTGATAATCGTGCGTTGCCATTAAAATAGTTTTTCCACTTTGATGAATTTCATTCAAAAGCTCCATTACTTCTATGGAAGTTTTTGGATCTAAATTTCCAGTTGGCTCATCTGCTAAAATTAATTCTGGATCATTTAACAAAGCTCTTGCAATCGCAATTCTTTGTTGTTCTCCACCAGAAAGTTCAAAAATTTTCTTGAAATATTGAGTTTTCATACCTACTTTGTCTAAAACCTCATTAATTTTTTCTTTTATCGCTTCTTTGTCTTTCCAACCTGTGGCTTTTAAAACAAATTCTAAATTTCCAAAAACAGTTCTGTTATTTAATAGTTTGAAATCTTGGAAAACAATTCCTATTTTTCTTCTTAAAAAAGGGATTTCTTTTTCTTTTAACTTTTTCAAATCAAAATCTACAATATTCCCAATCCCTCTTTGCAGCTTTAAATCGCCATACAAAGTCTTCATCAAACTACTCTTCCCACTTCCTGTCTTACCAATTAAATAATAAAACCCTCCTTTTTGTATTGTTAAATTGACTTTAGATAACACCAAATTATCTCTTTGATAAATATCAGCGTTTTCTAAATATAAAACTGGTTTCTCCATAAAATAACTTGTTTTTACAAACTTAAAAGTTTCTAACGATTATATACTAAGAATTATAAACAATTCTTACTTTTGACCAAAATACATACACATTTTTAGAAATCCATCAAACAAAATCTTAGAATGTTCGTTATTTATTTTAAGTATCAAAAATAATTACATGAAACTTCCTTAACGAGATTTCGTTACACAGGGAAATGACTTTGTGGAAGCTACATATGACCAAGTTTAAAAAAAAATAAAATAGACACATGAAATTTGTTTTTTTAAAAAAACGTTTTTTTCCCTATATCTTCTTTCTAATTTCCTTTGTTTGCTATAACCAGCAAACAATTATAGATGCTCCTATTTTCACAAAATACAATGTTGCTTTAGATTTATTTAACAATAAAGCTTATGCGGCGGCTCAGAAAAAATTTGCTAGTATAAACGAAACAGCGGAAAAGCATAGCAACTTAAAATCTAACACTGCTTATTATGACGCACTCTGTGCGCTAAGACTACACCACCCTAAAGCAGTTAAGAAGGCGTTGACTTTTATTGAAGAAAACCCAAATAGTGATAAAATAAATGCTGCTTTTTTTAATATCGCCAACGATTACTTTGCTAATAAAAAAGGGGATTACGGCCTTAAATGGTATCAAAAAATTGACATTCCGATGCTTTCGAAAGAAGAAGGAAAAGAACGCAATTTTAAAATGGGGTATGCTTCATTAATCAGCAAAGAATTCCCTATAGCAAAAAAACTATTTCTTCCATTATTTGATGACGCTACCTACGGGAACGATGCCCGATATTATTATGGTTTTATTGCTTATCAATTAGAAGAATATGAAATTGCGGAAGCTACCTTTAAAAAAATTGCAAACATTGATACCTACCACGCAGAAATCTCATACTACTTGTTAGATATCAGCTTTCAAAAAGGCGAATTTGAGCGTTGTGTTGTAATCGGAAAGAGGCTTATCAAGAGCAAGAAGTTTGAAAATAGCTCCGAAATTTCTAAAATAATTGGTGAGAGTTATTTTAATTTAAAAAAATACCGAGAAGCCCTCTTTTTTTTAGAAGGATATGCAGGGAAAAAAGGCAAATGGAATACTACCGATTTTTATCAATTAGGATTTGCATTTTACACCCAAAATGATTTTAAAAATGCCATTAATAATTTTAATAAAATTATTGAGAAAAAAAATGATATTGCACAAAACGCTTATTATCATCTCGGCGAAAGCTATCTTAACTTAGATAAAAAAGCAGCCGCTTTAAATGCTTTTAAAACAGCTTCCGAAATGGATTTCAATATAGAAATTAAACAAGATGCTGCACTAAATTATGCAAAATTAAGTTACGAGGCTGGGAATGCTTTTGAACCTGTTGCAGAAGTTTTACAAGGATACTTAAAAGCATATCCAAACTCAAAGGAGTATGAGGAAATTAAGGGTTTAGTTATTTCTTCATTTCTTTATGAGCAAGATTATAAAGGAGCTTTAGCGTTTTTGGCAGAAAAAAAATCTAAAAAAAATTGGGATTTAATCTCCGAAATTTCTTTGTACCGAGGGCTTCAGCTAGTCAATAACCAGAAGTTAAAGGAAGCGGTTCCTTTTTTTGAAGAAAGTAAAAATTCAGCAGAAGTCTTGATAAAGGAAAAGGCAAAATACTGGGAAGCAGAAACCTTATATAGGTTAGACAAATACAAAGAAGCATTTACGAAATTTACTGATTTAAAAGAGGGGTTAAAATCAAAAAGTGCAGTATTTACTTTGATTGACTATAATTTAGGTTATTGTAATTTTAAATTAAAACAATATGAAAAAGCAGGAATTCATTTCGAAAACTTCTTAAAAAACAATTCATTAGCACCCTCTTTAAAAGAAGATGCGATTGTCCGTTTAAGCGATAGTTACTTTGCCATTAGACGTTATAAAAATGCCATTGATTCTTATTCCATTATTGTAAAAAATTCGGGTGCTGATGCTGATTATGCACAATATCAAATAGGTATGAGTTATGGTTTTAGAGGAAACAATAAAGCGAAAATAGCAGCCCTTTCAAATGTGGTAAATAAGTATCAAAATGCTACGTTATTAGACGATGCTTTGTTTCAATTGGGCAACACCTACACATTGATAAAGGAAAATGAAAAAGCACACCAAGCTTATAATAAATTCGTTGAAAAACATCCAAATAGCATCTTTTTACCGAAAGTATTAGTCCGCCAAGGTTTACTATATTACAATGATGCAGAAAATGAAAAAGCACTCGAAAGGTTTAAAGAAACTACCCATCAGTTTCCAAATTCACCGGATGCTATTGAAGCGGTTGCAAATGCAAGAAACATTTATATTGATAAAGGAAATCTGGAGGATTATTTTCGTTGGGTTAAAACATTAAAATTTATTAATGTGACCAATGCAGATCTTGACAATACGACTTTTGCTGTAGCTGAAAAAAAATATTTTGAGGCTAAAAAAGAAGAAGAAATTCTGAAGGCTCTTAAAAAATATACCGATTCTTTTCCAGATGGAATTCACCGATTAAAAGCTAATTATTATTTAGCAGACGTTTTCTTTAAGATAAAACAGTTTGACAAAGCAATCCCCTATTATCAAATTGTCTTACAAGAAGGTCAAAGTGAATATAGCGAAGATGGGCTCAGTAAATTATCGCAAATATTTCTTAAAACAGAAGCATTTGAAAATGCGCTACCAATTTTAATCAGACTCGAAAAAGAAGCTTATGAAACTGAGAATGTTTTATTTGCTCAGAGTAATTTAATGAAAGGATATTATGAAACAGCTGCTTTTGATCTTGCTTTCGAATACGCCAAAAAAATACTTTTAAAAGAAAAGCTAGAGAACAAATTAGAGAACGATGCGAAACTAATAATTGCGCGTGTTTTAATAAAGAAGAAGGATTTCACTACTGCTGAAGAATATTATACTGCATTAGAAGCAAGAACAACTGGTTTGTTAAAAGCCGAAGCGTTATATTATAATGCATTCTTTAAAAACCAACAAAAAAAGTATACAGCATCAAATAAAGTAATTCAAAATTTAATAGCTAATTATTCTTCATACACCTATTGGGCTGTAAAAAGCTATGTTGTTATGGGAAAAAATTATTACGGTCTTGAGGATGTGTATCAAGCAAATTTTGTTTTAGAGAACATCATCAAAAATTTTAAGCAATTTGAAAATATTATTGAAGAAGCTGAAAAAGAATTAAAAACCATTAAAGAAAACGAGGCTAAAACTACTAATTCTGTTTCGCCAATAAAAGAGGAAAACATACAGAACAAAGAAGCTAAAAAGAATAAAAATTAATGAAAAGACAGTTCCTATTATTTTTAATGTATTTTTCTTTTTTAAGTTTAAACGCTCAAAAAAAGGAACAAGTAAAAGACACAATAAAAACAGAAATTGTAAATATTATAACAAAATACAATCCTAAAATAGCGGATGCTAAGAAAATCAAGAAAAACCCAAAAATAGAACTGCTTAAAAAGAATGAAAAGAAAAAATTAAAATACACAATCCTTTCTGCCCCGGTTGCATCTACATTTATACCAAAAAATGGTGCTCTAAAAAGCATGAATAATCCTGTAAAGGAACAAATCTACAAAAATTATATAGCCGCTGGTTTTGGGAATTTTACAACTCCTTATTTTGAAACTTTTTTATATCACAATACGCACCTTAAAAATGAATTTGGCTTCAATGCAACCTATGTAGCATCTCAAGACAATGTTAAGAACTCAGTATTAAATAGTCATTTTTCAAACTTCAATACTGGTTTTTTTTACAAACAAAAAGAGCGTTCTTTCGCTTGGAAAATAGGTTTAAACTCTGAAAGAAACTTATACAACTGGTATGGTTTGCCTAAAAAAGTTTTTACAGCGCCAACAATCAATTCAATTGATGAAGCACAAATTTATAATTATTTTCAATTGGTTGGAACGTTTAATTTTAAAGATTCCTACTTGGATTATGGAGAAATAAAAACTTCCTATTTTGCCGATCGCTTTAAAAGTAATGAAGTTTTAGTAACGCTTGATGCAAAATTAGATTTTCCCTTAACAGCAATACATCCAATATTAAACGACATTTCTTTAAAAACGGGTATCGCGTTTTTAAAAGGAGAATTTAAAAATAGTTACGAAGATTTTAATTCTCTAAAATATGCAATCAACACGATTCGTTTGAATCCTCAGTATAAGATAAATTACAAAGATTTCATTTTTAAAGCGGGTATAAGACTCATTACCTCCTTAGATTCTGAAAATAATTCAAACAATGTATTTGTATTACCTGATTTCTTTTTTCAGCAATCAATACTAAAAAATTACCTTACGCTATATGGTGATTTTTCTGGTGACTTACATACAAATACTTACAAGGATTTTGTGGAAGAAAACGCCTATATTTCTCCAACACTTTTTATAACTCAAACTTTAGAAAAGTCTAATTTATCAATTGGTTTTAAAGGAGTAATAAATAAAAAAATTCGTTTTAATCTTAAAGCAAGTTATAAGGAAGAAGAAGACAAGCCATTGTTTTTAAGAAATTCCTCAAAATCTGATGGAACCAATACGACTGTAAATGACAAGAAATTAAAAGGATATGAATATGGAAATTCTTTTCATGTGATTTATGATGATGTTAAAACAACAAGTATTTTCACAGAACTATCCTATGAGTATTCAAAAAATATATCTTTTGATCTTGATGGAATTTATAATATTTACACCTTAGAAAACGCAATATCACCTTGGAATTTACCCCGCTTAGAAGCCTCTTTTTCTTCAAGATACAAAAACAAAAAATGGGCGGCTTCTACAAATATTTTTTATGTAGGTGAAAGAAAGGATGCACTTTATACTAAAAATAATAACATAGAAACACTTCCTTCATTTGTTGATGCTAATTTAAACGGAAGCTATCAATTTAATAACAAATTTTCAGCTTTTCTTAAGCTTAAAAATATTTTAAACACAGCTTATCAGCGTTTTGCGAATTTCAATACACAAGGTTTTCAAATTTTAGGAGGAATTACTTATCAGTTTGATTTTTAATATCAAATAATTCATCCAACAAGTTTGGGGTTTGGAGGAAGTAAAAGACCTAAAGAATACGTTTACGCCTTTTTCCTATGAAAAAAAGGTTTATTAAAATAATCAAAGTATATTCACTTAAAATTTAAAAAAAATGAAATCATTTATCTATCTATTTTTCTCAATACTTCTTTTTTTATCGTGTTCTAAAGAGGCTGATTCTGAACCTCAAACTGAAGCAGATATATTAAAATATATTGAAGACAACAACTTGGATGCTACAAGAACCAATTCTGGATTGTATTATGTAATTAATAAGCAAGGTACAGGAACAAGGCCAATAGGTCATTCTAATGTTACTGTAGCTTATAAAGGCTATTTCTTAGACGGAGCTATTTTTGACCAAAGTGACTCGAATGGAAGCTCTTTTGGGTTAAACCAGGTAATTGCTGGTTGGACAGAAGGAATTCAACTGTTTAAAGAAGGTGGTGAAGGTATTTTATTAATTCCCTATAATTTAGGTTATGGAGCAAGTCAAGTTCGTACTATTCCAGGTGGATCCGTTTTAATTTTCGACATAAAATTAATTAGCGTCAACTAAACAGATTTACAAACCATAAAAAAAGCGAAACCTGATAGATTTCGCTTTTTTTATTTTTAAGATATGATTGGTTTGATAAAATGATCAATATGTGCTAATCCGTTTTCTCCTAGACTCTTAATAAAGGCAGAACCTATAATCGCTCCATCTGCATAATCACAAGCTGTAGTAAAGGTTTGTTTGTCTGAAATACCAAAGCCTACAATTAATTTACTTTGTAAATTCATTGCTTTAATTCTTTCAAAATAAGCCACTTGATTGTTAGATATTTCTCCTTTTGCACCTGTAATTGAAGCAGAAGCGACCACATAAATAAATGCTTTTGTATAAGCATCTATCTTTTTGATTCTTTCTTCCGATGTATGCGGCGTAATTAAAAACACATTTGTAATTCCATAAGTTTCAAATAGTTCTTGATAATGATTTTCAAATTCAACCATTGGTAAATCTGGTAGAATCACAGTATCAATACCACATTCAATTACTTTTTTACAAAATTTATCTTCACCATATTTTAATAACTGATTTAAGTATCCCATTATAACTAAAGGCGTTTTATTGGTGTCTTTAATCGCTAATAATTGCTCAAAAACAACATCTAAATTGATGCCATTTTCTAAAGCTTTTTGGCTACTATCTTGTATTGTTGGTCCGTCTGCTAAAGGATCCGAATAAGGCAAACCTACTTCAATAAAATCCACACCACTCTTTTCTAACGCAGAGATTACTTTGGAAGTATCATTTAATTTTGGATATCCACACGTAAAATAGATGGACAACAACTTCTTGTCTTTTGCGAATACGCTTTCTAGTGTTTTCATATTATACAAGCTGTTCTTTATGTTGAATAAGCTGTTTTTCAATCCCGCTCCATAAATCAATTCGAACTTGTAACGACGCTTTTGCAACCACTAAAACCTCATCCCATTTCTCTTGATCATCCTGACACAACTCTTCAATCATTTGTAACGAAAGTGGTCCATGCTCATCTCCATCTAATTCTATATGTCTGTTTAAATAATATAAAAAATTATCGTAATTCTCTGAACTATTAATAGAAGCCTCTGCTACAATTTTTAAAAACATTTCTGGTATAATATCTTCTCTACCAAAAGTAAAAGCAGCTGCAATTTCATGTGGCTTATTTGCTTTAATAACTTCAAATGTATAAGCAACAAAATTCTTAACAGCTTCTAATTCTGAACTGTTTTCTAAAGAAGTTTGAACAGAATTGATGTTGGTTATTTGATTTGTAAATGCTAAAACAGCAGTGGTATCTGCATGCATGTCTTTCATTGCTTCCAAATACATTTCAAAATGACTCTTACAATTTCCGTCTTTGTCTATATCACTTTCTTCTGCTACAGTAATCTCATTTATAAACCGAACAAGATTGGAGTTTTTCTTGGGAGTCCAAGGAATGGTAACAGTGGTTAAATTAAGTTGTAAGGCTTTCAACAAGGACATAAAATCCCAAACTGCATATACATGAGATTCCATAAAAACCTTAACATCTTCAACCGTTGTAAGGCTTTTGTATAAACTATGGCCATTTATTTTTTTTAATATTGGCTGTAGTTCTTTTTCTATAAATAAAATTTTTGCATTCATTATACTTCTAAATGTTTAATATAAATTTCTAAATCTTTATCTCCTCTACCGGATAAATTGACAACGACAACTTGATCTTTTTTGAATTTAATTTTCGGTAAAACAGCCAAAGCATGCGCTGTTTCTAAAGCAGGAATAATTCCTTCAATCTTCGTTAATTCAAAAGCAGCCTCTAACGCTTCTTTGTCAGTTGCGCTCATGAATTTTGCTCGTTTGGTTTCATATAAAAAAGCGTGTAGTGGCCCAACTCCCGGATAATCTAAACCTGCAGAGATAGAATAAGGTTCCGAAATTTGTCCATACTCATCTTGCATTAAAATCGTTTTACTTCCATGAATAATTCCTACTTCTCCTAACTGAGAAGTTGCAGCACTTTCCCCAGAATTGACTCCTAAACCAGCAGCTTCAACGGAAATTAATTCCACATCTTCATCATCTAAATAATGATAAAAAGTACCAGCGGCATTACTCCCTCCACCCACACAAGCAATAATTGTATCGGGGTTTTCTTTGCCTGTTTTCTCTTTTAATTGCCATTTCATTTCTTCAGAAATGATCGCTTGTAAACGTGCAACCATATCTGGATGTGGATGTGGTCCCACGACAGAACCAATTAAATAAAACGTTTCTGGATTTTGAATCCAATAGCGGATTGCTTCATTTGTAGCATCTTTCAAGGTTTTACTCCCACTTGTTGCAGGCACCACTTTTGCTCCCAACATTTTCATTCTGGCAACATTTGGTGATTGACGTACAATGTCTTTTTCGCCCATAAAAACAGTACATTCTAACCCCATTAAAGCACAAACTGTTGCCGTCGCAACTCCATGCTGTCCCGCTCCTGTTTCTGCTATAATTTTTGTCTTCCCTAATTTCTTTGCAATGAGAATTTGACCAATGGTGTTATTTACTTTATGAGCTCCAGTATGATTTAAATCTTCACGTTTCAAATAAATGGTAGCGCCGTATTTTTCTGACAAACGTTTTGCTAAATACAAAGGCGTTGGACGACCAACATAATCTTTTAATAAAGATTTGTATTCTTTTTGAAACTCATCAGACTCGATAATTTGGATGTAATTATCTGCTAATTCTTTCACATTTGGGTATAACAATTCCGGAATAAATGCGCCTCCATATTGTCCAAAATATCCGTTTTCGTCTGGGTGAAATTTTGATTTCATATTTATTAATGTGTAATCGCGTAACTGTTATTTCGTTTGAATAATTAAACAGTTAAGCGTTGTTTAAACTCTTTTAATGCTGCGATGTCTTTTTTTCCTGACTCAATTTCAAATTTACTATTTACGTCCAATGCATAGCAATATTTAGCAGCCTCCTTGTCTAAAAATGACAAAACGCTATCGGTCTCTTTCAAACCAATTCCTCCACTTAAAAAGAAAGGAACTTTATAGGGATAGGTATCTAAAACTGACCAATCAAATTGAACTCCATTTCCACCTCTTTCTTTTCCTTTTGTATCAAATAAAAAATAATCTACCACCTCCAAGTAAGGTTCTAAAACATCAAAATTAAATGCATCTTTAATTCCAAATACTTTAATAATTTCAATTTTATCCTTTGCGATATCGTGTTTATTTTTTTTCTTTTTTTGATGCTTGTTCTCTTCAATAAATAAAGCGTTTCTTTCTGCTAACTGGCTTTGTAACTCTTTTATATATATTACAGACTCGTCTCCGTGTAACTGAAGTGCATCTAATTGATATTCCTCTACCAAAGAAATGACAATCTCAGAATGTTCATTTACAAAAACGCCTGTTTTTTTTACAGATTTTGGGAGCTCTGGAATGATACCTTCAAAGTTTCTCTTCGATTTTTCATAGAAAATAAACCCCAAATAATCAGGTTGCAAATTTACAACTTCTTGGATGTTATTTACATATTTCATTCCGCAAACTTTCAATTTCATTATGAAAAGGGTTTAATTATTTATTTAATCGTTTCAACTTAATTTCTCAAGAGTAAGAGTTCCTTTCCTTTGAAAAGGTTAGGATGGGCTTTTATCGAATTTGATTGATAAAAGTTTGACATGCTTCTCCAGGATTTTCTTCCTTCATGAAATTTTCACCAATTAGAAAACCTTGAAATCCATATTCTTTTAATCCTGAAATAACTCTAGGATCGGAAATACCACTTTCAGAGACTTTTATCGAAGTATCAGGAATTTGTCCTGCTAATTTGATTGAATGTTCTAAATCAACTTCAAAAGTGTTTAAATTTCTGTTATTAATTCCAATTATTTTATGGTCCAAATCATTTATTCTGTCTAAATCTTCTTGAGTATGCACTTCATATAAAACTTCCATACCTAGATCTGCTGCTAAATTTCCATAATTCTTTAATTCTTCAGTAGTTAAACAAGAAGCAATTAACAAAATTACGTCCGCACCAATTGCTTTTGCTTCTACTATTTGAAAACCATCAACAATAAAATCTTTCCTTAAGATTGGTTTTTGTTTGTTGATAACTCTCGCTTCCATCAAATCTGCCATGGTGCCACCAAAAAAAGAAGTGTCCGTCAGGATCGATTGCGCAGCAACATTTGCATCCAAATACCCATTGGTCACTTCAGCAATCGTTACTTGATCGTTGATAATTCCTTTGGAAGGGGATTGCCTTTTAAATTCTGCAATAATTCCTGTAGAACCAACTTCTAGCAAAGATTTTTTCAATGAAAAAGTAGGGGTGTCAAAATTCGGGCTTTCCACTAGTTTCTTAACAGGAACCTCTGCTTTAATCTTAGCAATTTCCTTTTTTTTAAATGCGATTATTTTATCTAAAATTGTCATTTTTTATTATTTAAAGATTGAATGATTAAAAAATTATCTCATTCAATTATTTAACGCTCTATTTCTTAACGAATATTCTTTTTCATAATTCGTAATTTCTAACTCTCAATTAAAGTATGTAAACATTCTTTTGCCTTTAAACCAAAAAGCGAATCTTTCGCTTCCTCAAAAGCAGTGTCAAAAGACGTTGCTTCGTTCACTATTTTTAGGGCAAAGGCTGCATTTGTTAGCACCACATTGTTTTGTGCTTCTGTTCCTTTTCCTTCTATAATAGTTTTAAAAATTTTTGCAGCATCCGCCACACAATTCCCACCAAAAATAGCGGACTGTTGAATTCTTTTTTGTCCTAAATCTTCAGGATTTATAATTTGCTCTCCGTTTTTTGTAAAGAACTTAAAGCCACTTGTCAATGAGATTTCATCATACCCATCCAATGCATGAATGATACCGTAATTAATATCTTCTTCTTGTAAAATGTAATGATACAAACGGGCAATTTCTAGATTAAAAGTCCCTAATAAATGGTTTTTTGGTGAACTTGGATTGACCAAAGGACCTAACATATTAAAGAAGGTTTTTAAGGCCAATGCTTTTCTTGTTGGACCAACCGCCTTCATTGCCGGGTGAAATTTTGGCGCATGTAAAAAACAAATATTAGCTTTTTCTAAATGTTGCTTTAAAACGTTTTCATCATTGGTAAACTCATAACCAAAACTCGCTAACATATCGGAAGAACCCGATTGAGAAGACACAGAGTAATTACCGTGCTTTGCTACTTTTTGTCCTGTTCCTGCTACAATAAATGAAGTTAAAGTGGAAATATTAAACGTATCTTTTCCATCACCTCCAGTACCTACAATATCAATGGTATTGTAAGCAGATAAATCTACTTTTATAGAGAGTTCTATTAATGCATCTCTAAAACCAGAAAGCTCTTCAACGGTTATAGGACGCATCATAAAAACGGTCATAAATGACGCTAAATGTGCGTCATTGTATTTTTCTGCAGCAATATCTATTAAGATTTTTTTTGCTTCAGATTTTGATAACCTTTCGTGATTATATAATTTGTTTAAAATTGCTTTCATAATCCCCTTTTAATTTCCCTAAAAGGGAAAAACTCAATTCATATTTTTATACTTGCCATTCCTGCATACGTAGGAAACTACTATTTTCTTTTGACTCCAAACGGGCTAATCCTTCCTTTTGGAAAGATTGAGATGAGAATTTATAAAGTTTCTCACCAATTGCTCTCCAACATCCGTTAAAATTGATTCTGGATGAAACTGAACGGCTGAAATTGGAAACACTTTATGCTCAATTGCCTGAATTAAACCGGCTTCATCTCTTGCTGTTACTTGTATTTCTTCCGGAAACCCTTCATCGGTTGCTGCCCAAGAATGGTAACGCGCTGCTAAAAATGTTTCTGGTACTTCTTTGAAAATAGTCGCATTTTTGTCGGTTACCGTCATTTTTGTTGCAACGCCATGAAAAACAGCTTCTAAATTGATGATTTCACCACCAAAAACTTCTGTAATTGCCTGCAAACCCAAACAAACCCCAAAAATTGGTTTAATTCCTGCGTAGGTTTTAATCACTTCTTTTAAGATGCCTGCCTCCTCTGGAATTCCAGGCCCTGGAGACAACATAATCATATCGTAATAATTGATATCTTCAATACTGATTTCATCATTTCTAAAAACAGCAGGAAAAATTCCTGTAATTTTTTCTACCATGTGAACCAAATTGTAGGTAAACGAATCGTAATTATCTAAAATTAATATTTTCATGTGTTTATATTTATTGTTTTTTTAAGGACACATGCTGTTCGCTATTAATCATTCCTTTGGGTGATAATGCTTTTAACATGCTCGTTTCATATTTTTATTAAAAAATTGAATGATTAAATAATTTATAAAGCACCTAACTTTAAAAACTTTATACTTTTCAAACTTTATTTACTTAAATATTTTCTGCCAAAATCAACGCTTTTTTTAACGCCGCTAACTTATTATTTACTTCTTGTAATTCTTTTTCTTCGTCGGAATGAATGACAATTCCTGCGCCTGCCTGGTAATACAAAACGTTGTTTTTACTCACAAAAGAACGAATGGCAATTGCCAAATTTACGGAACCGTCTAAACCGATAATTCCAACGGCACCTCCATAAAATCCGCGCGATTGATTTTCATAAGTATCAATCAACTGCATTGCCTTATACTTTGGTGCACCACTTAGGGTTCCGGCTGGAAAAGTATCGCCAACAATTTCTATTGGATCTCCTTTTAACTTTCCAAAAACCGTAGAAACCAAATGAATAACGTGACTAAAAAATTGTACTTCTTTAAAAACATCCACAACAACATTATCTGCATGTTTGCTTAAATCGTTTCGCGCCAAATCTACCAACATGACATGTTCTGCTGTTTCCTTTTTATCTGCAGACAACTTCTTTCCGAGCTTGATATCTTCAGCCATTTCTCCCGTTCTTCTAAACGTTCCTGCAATTGGGTTGATCGTCGCTTTTCCTTCAGAAATTTTAATTTGTGCTTCTGGGGAAGACCCCATCAATTTGAAAGAGCCATAATCAAAATAAAACAAGTAAGGTGACGGATTTATAGAACGTAATGCTCTGTACACATTGAATTCATCGCCTTTAAATTTTTGCTGAAATTGGCGTGATAAAACCAATTGAAAAACATCGCCTCTTTTACAATGCGATTTTGCTTTTCTTACATATTCAATAAATTCTTCTCCTTTCACATTTGAAGTTTCATCGCCTAGAATCTCAAATTTTTGGGTATTAAATGCTTGTGCGTCTATGATCGTTTGAATCTCTTTAATTCGAGAATTCGTTCCTTCTTCAATATTTTCAATCAACGTCATTTCATCATTAAAATGATTGATTGCAATAATGAATCTATAAAAACTATATTGCATTAAAGGAATTGCAGAAGGGGCTTCTTTGACTTTCAACTCAATATTTTCGAAATACTGAACAGAATCATAAGTGGTATACCCATACAATCCGTTGAATGATTTTAATGCTGCTGGACAATCTAATGCGATGGTTTCACTGTAGCTTTTAAAAATCGTATTGAAATTTCTTCCAATTTCTTGACTCTCTAACAGAACTCCTTGATGAGAAAAATTCAAATGATGGTTTTCTGCTTTGATAGAAATCACAGGCTCAATTGCAATAAAAGAAAAACTCTCTTCTTTACTATGATAGTCTGAGCTCTCTAATAAAAGCGTATTTGCATATGCATCTCTAAAACGCAAGTACAGCCCTACTGGAGTAACTGTGTCTGCCATCTTCGTTTTAAAAATTGTTTTAAACTGTATTTTTTTCATTCTTCATTTATGTTATTGCGAAACAAATCTTTGATTTGCTAAACAATCTGTTTGTTGATAAAGAGATTTCTTCACTTCGATAAACGCTGTGCAAGCTCCCTAATTTTATAAGCACAAAAGGCTTTAAAAAGCGAAAAGGCTTATCGTGAGATAAGCCTTTTATGATGTTATATACATATAGGTTTGTTCTCACTTATGAATTAAGAGAGTTCCACCACCATGTATTTTTTATATTTAATTTCATTTCCTGATACAAAAATAAGATAGATTTTTAAATTAGACAACCTTTAAAATGATTTTATTTATAATTTACTGAAGTAGGCTCTTTAAGATAATTCGCAATACTGAATAAAAAATGTTTTGTGTAGTTGCCGAAAAAGGGGCAAACTAAAAAGCATTGTTAAGAAGAAACATTTAGCTCTTATGGAATTGAATACAATAACTGGCTCCAACAATAGAACGAGACTCAAAAATAAATAGAAATTATCAATGCCTCAACTTTGGATTGCCTCGTTTGTGGTTTCTTCAACTGCCTTTTAAACCAAAAATAGCAAGTTCAATTTTTACTGAAGCATTCAAAAAATTGCTTCAAATAGACAAATAGTCGTTCTAAAAACCTACATTTGAGTAGTACTCCCCCACAAATTTTATCGGCAAACGCTTAAAAGACGAACAAAACTCTTCGTTCTTATAGCGCTAGGAACAAGTTATTTTCTGGAAAATGAATTAAAAAAAAGAAAAATATGGTAAGTGGAAATATTGGGTTGATACATTTATTGGTTTCAATTGTAGCAATGATTACTGGAATTGTTATTCTTATGACTAAGAAAGGAACAAAAAAACATAAGCAGATTGGATATATTTATGTGACGTCTATGTTATTGGTAAACTTTACTGCATTTATGATTTATAGACTTTTTGGAGGATTTGGAATTTTTCATTTTTTCGCTATTGTAAGTTTTTTAACTTTATTGGCTGGAATGTATCCTATTATAAGACGAAAGGGAGAAAATTATATTTTTAAACATTTTAATTATATGTATTGGAGTGTAGTTGGGTTATACTGTGCTTTTTGTGCAGAGGTCTTGACAAGGATTCCAATTTATTTACACATTAAAACTAGTTGGAAATTATTTTCGACTTTGACAGGCTTGAGTATTTTTATAGTTATGGTAATAGCGACTGTAATATTTAAAAAGTATAAACTTAAATGGCAAATTGAATTTGAAAAATAAACGACCGTACAACAAGGTATAAGTGATAATTGTTTACCTCCCTACTAAGATTATACAAATCATTAATCAAAATAAATAAAATGACAAGAATATTAATTTTTTTATTAGTTCTAAACACCATTCAATCCTGTAATAAAAAAGCGGAAAATAAATTAGAATCTAAAACTGAAGTTCTGATTGATTATTCTGGTGATTACTCTGGTACTTTCTCTGACTTAAAAAATGTGAAAGGAAAAATGGACTTATCTATATATCAATTAAAGAATGGATACACTGGAGGAATATTAACTATGAAAATAAACAACAGCAGTGAAAGAATAATAACTGGTTCAATAAATGTTATGGGAAATGGAAATATACTAAACGGAAATTTCACTCCGTCTGTAATTGATTATCCTGATTTGAATGCAAAACCTGGAGATTCCTACCAATGCCGTTGGACTTTTTATGGGAAAATAAAAAGCGAATCAGAAAATACCATAATTGGAAAAGCAGTTCCAGATGACTGTTCAGAGTCCAATCTTATTGAATTTTATTTAGAACGAAAAAAATAAAAATTACTATTGCTACACTATGTATAATTAATTACTTAGACAGGCAAGTAACTAAAGCCGAGAACGTTGACACCAATTTAAACAAACAAAATGAAAATAATCAAATCAATAATAGTATTCGTTTTTATAACTATACTTACTAGTTGTGCATCATCATTTAAGACGATAAATCCAAAAAATCAGGAATTCAGCCACAGAATTGAAACAAAAGGACTTACAGTTGAATACAACCCAAACATACTTAAACACTCCAAAAATACTAGGTTTCAAAAAAAAGCAGATAAAAAGAACATTTCATTTATTGTAGGAAAATTCACAAACACTAGTTCTGATACTTTAAATTTAGGTGAAAACGTAATTTTTAATATCGAAAAGACAAGTACTAATGAATCTTACTCTACACTAAAACAAAGACCTTGGACATACTTTCTAGCTTTAATTAGTGCTGGTTTCACAATAGGTTCTCAAAGTAATAGTGGATATTTAGGAATTAACCCACTTGCTTTAATTTATTCAATTCCTAACTCAATAATTGCAACAATAGCAAATAAAAAAATGAAAAAGGAATTGAAAAAATATGATTTAAAAAACATAAACGTTCCTCCAAAAGAATCTAAATATGGATTAATTAGTTATAATACTAAAAATTCCGAAAGCCTAAACATTGAAATGATAAACGGTCTGAAAATTGACTCACAGAACTATACTTCAAAATATAAATCATTTATTATTGAAAACTGTATAGAATATAATGAAAGCAACTATAAATCTTATAAAGAATATCGTAATAATTTAATTTTATGTTTAAATAAAAGTAAACTAGTAGGTGCTGTAAGTCCTTTTGAAGATAAATATAAAAATGGAAAAACAAAAATTTTAGGAATTTTTGCAAAGCATAAACTAGGTAGGAATTCTAACTTTTTATACAAAGTGGGAACTTGGGCTTTTTATTCAAAAGATGGTGAATTAGAAGAATATATTAAATATGACGTAAATGGTAAAGAAGTTAAGAAATAAAATTACTTTGGCTGAGTCGAGCATAATTTATTGCTGATTGATTTTCCTTACGGAAAATTCTCGGAGACTTCCAATGTTGGTTGCTTTTTATTTTAGTCTAGTGAAGTCCCAACTGAACCATCTACTAACCATAGCCTAGACATTAGCACCCATTTAAGTAAACAAAAGAAACCTCTTTTACACTTGAAAGATTCTCAAATTACTTCAAAAGTAATTTGGGAGGGTTACATAATAATAATAAAAAATCTCGCTTTTGCGAGATTTTAATTTTATTAAAAATTCTTGAAAATTATTTTCTTAGAATTCGAACATTCATTTCTTCTACTTTTTTATCTGATAAGATGGAAGGCGCATTAAATAATAAATCTTCCGATGAACCTGTTTTTGGAAACGCCATGACTTCTCTAATAGAGGCTTTCTTTTCTAAAATCATCATTAAACGATCAATACCCCAAGCAATTCCTCCATGTGGCGGCGCTCCATATTGGAATGCTTTATACATGGTACCCACACTTTTCATCATTCCTTCTTTGTCGTATCCCATGTTTTTATAGGTTGCTTCTAAAATTTCTGCTTTGTGCGCACGAACAGAACCTCCACCAATTTCAAAACCATTTAAAATTAAATCGTATTGCTGGGCAATAATCGTTCCTATTGCTTCGCCATTCATATGCTTGTCTAAATCGTAGCGTGCTGGCATAGAAAAAGGGTTGTGTGTAAACGTCCATCTTCCTTCCTCTGTTTTTTCAAACATTGGGAAATCTATTACCCAGGCAGGTCTTAATTCTTTTGGATTGATGAGTTTAAAAATACGTCCCATTTCTTGACGAACTGCATCCAAAGCCTTGTTTGCCGTGGCATAATCTGCTGCCGAGAAAAAGACAATATCTCCTATTTGTGCATTGGTCACTTTTATAATATTAGCAGCAATTTCTTCGCCTAAAAATTTAATAATTGGCGATTGCAAATCGTTTTCATTTACAATAATATATGCCAAACCACCCAAACCATTTTGTTGTGCAATGGTGGTTAAGTTTTCAATCTGACCTTTAGAAACGCGTTTGTTGCCTTGCTCTTTTGCAGAAACTTTAATACATTTTACAATTCCACCTGCTTCAATAGGTTTACTGAAAACTTGAAAAGTGGTCTCTTTTACAATGTTTGTGATGTCTTGCATTTGCAAACCAAAACGTAAATCAGGTCGATCACAACCATATTTATTCATGGCTTCTTTGTACGTAATTACAGCAAAAGGATGTAAGATCCATTTTTTACCATAAATTTTACGCACCACTTCGTTAAACATTTTTGTGTTTAAATCGATAATCTGTTGCATACTTGCATATGCCATTTCAATATCTAACTGTGTAAATTCTGGTTGACGATCGCCACGAGAATCTTCATCTCTAAAACAACGTGCTATTTGAAAATATTTCTCAAATCCACCCACCATTAGCATTTGCTTAAACTGCTGAGGAGCCTGTGGAAGGGTATAAAAAGAGCCTGTTTGTTTTCTTGTTGGAACAATAAATTCTCTTGCGCCTTCATCGGTACCCGCAGTAAGAATCGGGGTTTCTATTTCTAAAAACTCTTCTTCATCTAAAATATCACGCAGTAACTTAATGACGCGATGACGGTTTACAATTGCTTTCCGAACCTCCTCATTTCTGTGGTCTAAAAACTTGTATTGAAAACGAACATTCTCATTCGATTTCATTGCTCTTTTTATTTCAAAAGGAAGTGTTTTAGAGAGGTTTAAAATTTCTAAAACGGCTGTTTCTAATTCAAGTTTACCCGTCCTTAAACCTGCATTGTAATCACTTTCTCTACGCTGTACCACAGTTCCTGTCACAGAAATTACAGACTCCGATTTTAGTTTTACCAATTCATCGATGTTCGGGAATGTTTCTTTACTTAAACGTACTTGAAAAATTTGTGTACTTGAATCTCGTAGATCAATAAAAATCAATTCTCCATGATCACGAACACTCGCCACCCAACCAGATAAAGTAACTTCCTCATTAATTGAATCTTCAGAGAGTTGAGAAATTTTATGTGTTCTGTATTCTTCTTTTATTATAATCGGATTTTTTTGTAATTCCTCTTGGCTGTTAGTTGTTGGCTCTTGATTATTGGTTCCTTGCTGTTCACTACTTATTGCTTGCTTCTTGTTGCTTGTTTGCGCTCCAGAAAGATTGTTCAAAATTCCTTCTCGAATCACTTTCCCAGAAGCACCTTTACCAATAATTCCAATTACTTTACCAACAAGAATACCTGCCTTACCTTGGTTTCCTTCTTTGATATCCTTTGCTATTGCTTCATTCTCTGCAATTACTTTTTGAATAGCGTCTTGAATTTGAGCTGCGGAAGTTGTATTTGCCTTAAAGTAAGATGCATAATCAAATTTGGCATCTTCTAGTAACGATTTAATTGCGTTTTGAGCCAACAAAACCGTTATTTTTTCCTCTTTCAATAAAGAGAAAATAGCACTTAAATCATCAATATTTTGGATACTCGTATATTGCTCTGGTTTAATATTGTTTGTAAGTGTTTTTGCAACAAAAGACGCATCTTGAATCACATTTTGAATCCCAACAAAAGTTGTTGAACGCAGAGCATCTGCCGTAAAAAACTTTGCATCTTGAGGTAAAACACCCCCTTCTATCAAAATAGATTCAACGGCAAAAGGCAATGAGCTAACATCTACATCGATACGATCTACAATTTGTTTAATATTTACAAAAGGCAAATCGGGTTCAGAAATAAAACGGTAATCGGCTTCAAATTCCTTTGTACGCATTGTTTTGGTTTGCTTTAAATCTGCATCCCATAAAACCGTTGTTTGTTCTGGTCTAAATTGATTATTTTCTATAAAATAGTTGAGTTGTTTTTCTATTTCTTCGTTGAGAGCATCTACCATAAACTTAAAAGAATTCAAGTTTTTGATTTCAGTTCTTGGATTTAAATCCGTGCTATTTTTTTTACGAAGAGACACAGAAACATCTGATTTAAACTCTCCTTTTTCAAGGTTTGCTTCCGATATTTTTAAATTCTGAACAATTCTTTGAATGTATTGTGCATAGGTAGATGCATCTTCAATATAACGAATACAAGGATCGGTAACAATTTCGATCAACGGAACACCAGCTTTGTTAAAATCGACTAAAGAAATGTTTTTCTCGTGCATCAATTTTGCGGCATCTTCCTCAATATGAACTTGCGTTAAACTCACTGTAAATTGAGAACCATCATTTCTAAAACAAGAAACTTGTCCGTCAGGAATTACAGGATTGTGAAACTGTGTAATTTGTATGTTCTTTGGATTATCTGGATATTCATAATGTTTCCTATCCCACGAGATCATCTCGTTTGAAAAGGAGGAACGAACTGCTTTACCGAAATAAATAGCTTTGGTAATTGCCTCTTTATTAATGGATGGCAAAACCCCCATTTGTCCTGTACAAACAGAACATATATTTTGATTTGGCGTTGCTATTTCTTGATTTGCACAAGCACAGAATAACTTTGATTTTGTATTTAATCGAACGTGTGTTTCTATCCCGATTACTAATTCTAACTCATGGGCTTTTAAGAGCTCATTTAATTTTTCCTGTTCCATTATATCGTATCTTTTAAGAAGTTCGCAAACTTCAAAACGAGTGCATCATTATTTTTTGCTGCCGTAATTTGCAATCCTGTTTCAGTTCCTTGTGGCACCGTTAGAGTTGGCAATTGTCCTAAACTAAAACCTACAGTATAGGCATCTGACAAATACATGGCTAAAGGATCTTTTAAACTATCGCCAATTTTTGGCGGCGAACTTGGTGTTACAGGTGATAAAATAATATCAACCTGGTGAAAGTCTTTTTCAAAATTAGCAGCAATTTGATCTCTAACACTCAATCCTTTTAAATAAATTTCATCAGAAAAACCTTGAGACAATACTTGGTTTCCACCAACAACTCTTCGTTTTGTTTCTTCAGAAAAGTTTTCAGAACGTGTAATTGAATAGGTATCTTTTAAACTAGCGCCTTCAATACGGTTTCCATAATTGGTACCATCCAACCTTGATAAATTTGAGGCTGTTTCTGCCATTGCCAATGTATAATACGTAGCAACTAAAGTGTCTGATGCAAAGAAATCGAGCTCTTTTACTTGTATTCCTTTGGCTTTTATTTTTTCTATAGTTGCTAGAAAATCTGATTTTACTTTCGCATCAATCGCATCATTCTCAATGAAGTTTTTAAAATATCCAACCGTTTTTATGGCGTCCGTATTTGAAATAGTTGCGGCTGAAATCGTTTCAGAGGGATACGTGGTTTGATCTTTGATATCTTTTCCACTCATCGCATTCAATACAATTCGAATGTCTTCTATCGATTTTGCAATGGGCCCAACACAATCTGTTGAGGAGGCATACGCCATTAATCCAAAGCGTGAAATTCTTCCATAGGTTGGTTTAAAACCATACACATTATTATACCCAGCAGGTTGACGAACAGAACCTCCTGTATCGCCACCAATTGAAAAGACAGTATAATCTTTTGCAACATTTACTGCAGAACCTCCACTGGACCCTCCTCCTACTAAATTAGGGGTGTTGGCATTTTTTACGGCTCCAAAAATTGTATTTTCTGATGAGGACCCATGACCAAAACTATCACAATTCTCTTTTACTAAAGGAATCGCGCCAGCAGCAAACAATTTTTGAATTGCTGTTGCGGTATAAGGAGATTTGTATTTTTTTAATAAATCAGAACTGGCAGTCGTGTAGGTTCCTTGCACCATGTAAACATCTTTAATTCCGAAAGGAATCCCCTCTAACAAGCCTATTTCTTGTCCACTTTCAATTTTAGCATCTACTTTTGCAGCCGATGCTAAGGCCAAGGTATCTAATAGTGAATTGACCGTATTATGAGTATTTAATTTTAATAAATCCAATCTTTCTTGCACCAATTTTGTGCACGAAATTTCTTTGTTCACCAATTGCTGATGAATTTTATGTATTTGAGATTCCATCATTATTCTTCTATTACTTTAGAAACTACTAAATAACCGTTTTTTTCTTTCGGAAAGTTTGCAATGATAATTTGCTTTTCCATTTGTGGACTGTCTATAACAACATCTTCTCTTAAATCATCTAAAGTAACTGCATTCGTATGAACCGTATTTAAAGCAGTATTCTTATTTGCGTTTTTAATTACATCAAATAATTTATTTACCGACTCGGAAGGCTTTGCTCCTTTAATACTAGACAAAATGTCTACTGTCATTATTTTACTCATGTTTTTATTTTTAGATTCAAAAAAAAAGCCTTCCAAATTTTGGAAGGCTTTATATATTTCTAGACAACAACCTTCCGTTCTATAAATTAGAATTATTGAAATTACGATTGTTGTTATTGTGTATCATTAATTTTTATTAACGACAAATATATAGAGAAAAAAGAGATAACCTACTCTTTTTTAAAAATTCCGAAAGAGATTACTATATTCATAAAATATAACTGCATTATTATGGATATGATAAAACAAAAAAGAGTGTGCCTTTCTCTTTTTAAATCTTTACTACTTACAACGTTTTTTTTGCGCAACTTAATTCGTTCTTAATACATGAATTGTACCCGTTATTGAATGACTTACATCTTCAAAATCATCATAATTTCCTGCAAAATTAATATCTATATACTCTCCTACATCTCCAAAAGAAGTAACATTAAAAACAACCTCATTTAGTGACTGTTCAGCATAAAAAGGACAATTTTCTATAAAATAAAAATCATTATCAATAGTAAGATATTCCCCTACATAAGACCCATTATTAAGCGTTAAATTACCTTGCAACCAAAAACAATTAACACCTTGGTTATATGCTCCAATTTCAATCATTGGGCTTCCTGAATTTGGGTTTTGAAAGAAAGTTACTGGAGGGTCAATAATGAAAATAGGTTCATCATCATCTATTTGATAGGAAATAATATTTTTTATAGAATTACAAGAAATTAAAGTTCCTAAATTGGTCTTAGGTGTACTAAAGGTGTAATTTATTTCTCCTGTTCCTTGTAAACTCTCGTAATCATATCCTTTAATAGAAAAAGTAGCTTCTGTAGTACAACGAAGTAAATGAACCTCAAAGTTCCCATCGGTAACTGTATTTATATATCGATCATTTCCATAAGACACAATAACATAGCCATTTGAAACAGAGGTATTATCACATTTCGTGAAATTTCCTTTGATGGTTTCAGAAATTATATCCGTATTTAATGGCACCGTAATTTCTAATGAGGCATCACTACTGAAAGGCCCAACACTTTCTGTATATATTGAATTCGTCCCACATATATCAGCATCAAACACTTCTAATATTAACACTTCATTTGAAGGAATTAAACCGCTAACAACCCCGTTTTCATTTGTAAAACCACCTCTAGTTCCAAAAGTACTGCTTGTTATCGTAACATAAGAAAATACCAAAGGAATATTAGCATCATCCGTAACAGATACATTAAATCTTACTGCCTCTGCAGGAATATCGCAATTCCAAAAAGAAAAATGTGTGACTGTACCTACATAGTTTGTCCCTGTTAAAACCGCTTCGCCCTCTTCTTTCCAATAACCATTTTCTTCGTCAAAATACCAAAGAGGTATTGTGCTGGGTGCAATTGGTTGTAAACTTGGATCTAAAGGGATTGTAATTTTTGCAGATGAACCTGTTGAAATATTTAAATCTTCGCCTGCACTTCCTTTTAATTCCACAGAAAGCATTCCTAAAGTTTGTAACATTCTTTCTTCTCCGTCACTATTTTCAGCGTATAACATGCCTGGCATCTGATCGGACATATTTTCATCAATAGGATTTAAATGATGTAGATGTACCTTTACCGTTCCAGTATAATTAGATCCATCTTCTTTTACGTAGGCTCCATTTAAAGTTACCGAGGCTCCATTTGAGACAATCGTTTTTACTTCTCCACTATTTGTTGTGCCTGCTTCATTTTGTTCTAAAAGCATAATCGCAATATTGTTAGCTCCTGCTACTGGAATGACAGCTCTTGAACCATTAATATAGCCACTTTTAGATGCCTTAATATATGCAAACTTCTCATTAACAGTGGCTCCTTTAATTATAAAAACACCGTTTTCGTCAGTAGTTGCAGTAGCAGCACCAATAATAATATTTGCACCTGCTACAGGAAGACTATTTATATCGAGAACACTACCAATAAAATCGCTATTAACTTCGGGTCCAAAATTCTCAGAAAAAGTAGTTGAAACGATCGGTGTTACTGTAACATCTGGATCCTCCACTACTACATTGAGTGATGGTTTCTCACATGAAATCACTAGCAATAAGAGAAGTAGTTGTATGCCTTTTTTTAATTTTTTCATTTTTTGTGAATTAAGATATTAATTAGGGGGGGGGCTTAATTACTGTGAGTACAAATATAATAAAAATCATTTTACCCTTGAAATATTTGCCTACTGGTTCCAATTCATTAAATATCTAATAAAGCAAACTTAAAGCCAAGAGCGGCTTCATGAATCTTCAGAAATGATTGATTGAAAAGGATTATTTGATTGCAATACCTAAAGATTTAAAATCCAAAAATAAATGTTTTAAGGCATTTTAAATTATTCCTAATTTCAAACGAAAGCAAAAAAGGATCGTATTGATTTTAAATACGTTTTTAAGCGATTTAAAGCATTTTCAAGAAATCAACAAATGTTGATAATTATACCCTTAAATCAATAAAAAGCTTTTAAATCGTCTCTAAAAAATGTAAATTTGAGTTTAGAAAATAAGCCAATTTTAAGCTGTTTTTATTACTTCTTGACACACACGCTTTGGGTGTATCGAAGTAACAAATCGTACTAATTAAAGTCAAAATAAATGAGCGAAGACAAAAAAAACAATTATGATGCTTCCAGCATTCAAGCATTAGAAGGAATGGAGCATGTAAGAATGCGTCCATCCATGTATATTGGAGATGTTGGAATCCGTGGTTTACACCATTTGGTATACGAAGTTGTAGACAACTCTATTGATGAAGCAATGGGTGGTTATTGCGATACCATAAACGTGACAATTAACGAAGACAATTCTGTGACCACGAAAGATAATGGTCGTGGGATTCCTGTGGGAATGCACGAAAAAGAAGGCGTCTCTGCATTACAAGTTGTAATGACTAAAATTGGTGCTGGTGGAAAATTTGATAAGGACTCTTATAAAGTTTCTGGTGGTTTACACGGAGTTGGTGTCAGTTGTGTGAATGCGCTTTCAGATTTATTAGTAGCAACCGTTCATAAAGACGGTAAGGTTTGGCGACAAGAATATTCTCAAGGAAAAGTATTATATCCTGTAAAAACTATTGGAGAGAGTGATTTTACGGGTACAGTTGTTACTTTTTTACCCGACAAATCTATTTTTAAGCAAACGACCGAATTTAATTACGACACGTTGGCAACCCGTATGCGCGAATTATCGTATTTGAATAAAGGAATTACGATTACTTTAACTGATAAACGAACTACAGATGATGAAGGTAATTTCCCAACAGAAACATTTCATTCTACAGAAGGCTTACCAGAATTTATAAAGTATTTAGATTCTACACGAGAGCAATTAACTGCGAATGTAATTTCTATGGAAGGCGAAAAAAACGGAATTCCCGTTGAAGTTGCCATGGTATATAATACTTCGTATGCAGAAAATTTACATTCCTATGTAAATAATATCAACACGCATGAAGGAGGAACGCATTTGTCTGGTTTTAGACGTGGTCTAACAGGGACTTTAAAAAAGTATGCAGACAATTCTGGATTGCTTAAAAATGTAAAGTTCGAAATTGCAGGAGATGATTTCCGTGAAGGATTAACCGCAATTATTTCTGTAAAAGTAGCAGAACCACAATTTGAAGGACAAACAAAAACAAAGTTAGGAAACAGAGAAGTTTCTGCAGCAGTAAGTCAAGCCGTTTCTGAAATGTTAACGGACTATTTGGAAGAAAATCCTAATGATGCTAAAATAATTGTTCAAAAAGTAATTTTAGCCGCTACAGCAAGACACGCAGCACGTAAAGCCAGAGAAATGGTGCAACGTAAGACTGTCATGTCTATTGGTGGGTTGCCTGGTAAATTATCTGATTGTTCAGAAACAGATCCAGCACAATGTGAAATTTTCTTAGTTGAGGGAGATTCTGCAGGCGGAACAGCGAAGCAAGGTAGAGATCGTAATTTTCAAGCAATCTTACCACTACGTGGGAAGATTTTAAACGTTGAAAAGGCCATGCAGCACAAAGTTTTTGAAAACGAAGAAATCAAAAACATGTTTACTGCATTGGGTGTTTCTATTGGTACCGAAGAAGATCCAAGAGCGCTGAACTTATCTAAAGTTCGTTATCATAAAGTTGTTATTATGTGTGATGCCGATGTAGATGGCTCTCATATTGCTACTTTAATCTTAACCTTCTTCTTTAGATACATGAAAGAGATGGTAGAACAAGGTTATATTTATATTGCGACTCCCCCTTTATATTTAGTGAAAAAAGGTCAAAAAAGAGAATATGCTTGGGATGACAATCAACGTGATTTAATTGCACAACAAATGGGAGGTTCTGTAAACATACAGCGTTATAAAGGTCTTGGAGAGATGAATGCAGATCAACTTTGGGATACGACAATGAATCCTGAATTTAGAACATTACGTAAAGTAATTATAGACAGTCCAACAGAAGCTGACAGAGTCTTTTCTATGTTAATGGGTGATGAAGTACCACCTCGTAGAGACTTTATTGAAAGAAATGCAAAGTATGCGAATATTGATGCATAATATATTTTAACGATTATATAGTTCACAAAAAAAGGTGTAAAAAATTAATTTCTTACACCTTTTTATTATTAATAGAATTAAGTTTTACCTAACAGTAAAGCCTGCAGTTACTGTAAAAGTGTTATATTCTTGTAATGCATAATCAGCACTTAAATTAAGAAATAATAACTTTATTGACAAACCAAGGTTCGCTCTCACAGAGCCCCCTTTATAATTTAAATTTATTGGATTGTCAGGAATTGTAATGTTATTCGTAGTTGAATAAGAACCTAATAAATTAACATCCGTCTTATAAGAAGCAGCACCAAGGCCACCATATAATGTTAAAATTGATAATTTCTTTGACGCTAAAACTTGAAATAAGAATGTTTTAGTATTAAACTCTAAAGCTTGTGTTGGGTTGTTTTCTGTATCAAAGAAAAATTTTGACTTAATATTATTCACGGCAATTAAAGCAGAGACGTCAAATGGTAATTTATTCACAAAAGGAATCCATTGTTTTAAATCATGCATCAGTCCAATACCAAAAGCAGAAAACTCATATTCTGGCGTAGATTGTTTTGGAATAAACCTAATTTTTAAATCCGTATTTTTAATAAGACCAACTCCCAATTGAACAATCGCAGAAGGAACAATATTATATCCAATAGACTCTTTTAAACCAGACCCAGGCAGAGCTGATGTAGATATTGAATTTGAATCACTATCAGTAAACTTTAACAATGGTCTGTCTACTAAGTTTTGAGAACCAAAAAGTGTTGGCAGTTCCGCTGAAGAAATGGTGGTATCGTCTAATTGCAATTGTGATGAATAATCCGCGTTGTTAAATGTAAATGTTTCAGCACCTTTAGGAACAAATGCCGCATTTACTATTACTGCAATATCGAAACCCAAAAGCTTGTGTGCTTTTGCAGTGGAAGACCATCCCCCATTAATACCGTTTCCAAATCCTTTTGCAAATGGCTGAACATACCCTTTTAAAAGAGTTTGAGCATCTCCGATACCACCTTCCAAAACAGATTCTAAATCAACTTGAGAAAATGACAGTATACTGCAAAGCATACAAAATAAAATTGTTATCTTTTTTTTCATCTTTTTTTTCATCTTTTTTTTTACAATTTTTAATACTTATTCAACAATAGCACTTACTCTAATTATTACTTTTATTGTAAAGTCATCATCCCCTAAAACAGTGGAAGATTCCCCCTTTACAGTAACTGGAATTTTGCTTGAAGATATACCTGCAAGAATGTCTTTTACAAGTATGTCAATTCTTTTTGGAGTTCCTTTAACAAATTCTTCAGATTGATCAAAAATAGTTTGTCCTCCAGCAATTAAAGTAAAATTTCCAGCTATTTTATCTCCAGAATAATCGTCTCCTAAAGTAACCGTTGCATCTATTATTTTTAATCCAACGAAGGAAGAAACATTTTCAAGTAATTTCGAAATATCTACAGGAGGAATAGTATAATCATAAGAGGTTTCACCAGACATCCCTATAATATCTACAGGAAATTCAAACTCATCTACTACTACAGACTGAATAGGTCCATTATCTTCACAATTACTAAAAGCTACTACTGCAAAAAGTAAGAATGCTATTTTTACAAATTTAAAATTCTTCATGGTTTTTATCATTTTTATCTTTAAACACAAATATAAAAAAATCTTTTGTTAAAAGAAGCTTTTCCTAATTCTTTCATTGATAAAGAAGAAAAAAGGTAAGAGACGGTTTCTATTGCAAATAAAAAAAAACAGATTCACTGACACTCACTTTTATCTTCGTCCGAAATCCTAAAGTCCTCTTTTTTTTTGTTTTTTATAACAATAATTTACCTTATTTTTGCGATAATTAATTTTATACACTTTTAAAAAAAAAATATGAAAATTACAGTTGTAGGTGCGGGTGCAGTAGGCGCAAGTTGTGCAGAATATATCGCTATTAAAGACTTCGCATCAGAAGTTGTCATTCTAGATATTAAAAAAGGTTTTGCTGAAGGGAAAGCAATGGATCTAATGCAAACGGCTTCTTTAAACGGTTTTGATACAAAAATCTCTGGAAGTACCAGTGATTATTCTAAAACTGCAAATTCTGATATTTGTGTAATTACTTCTGGTATTCCTAGAAAACCAGGAATGACTCGTGAAGAGTTGATTGGAATTAATGCCGGAATTGTAAAAACAGTTGCTGCGAATTTAATTGAGCACTCCCCAAGCACCATTATTATCGTTGTTTCCAATCCTATGGATACAATGACTTATTTGGTTCACAAAACTACAGGGATTCCAAAAAACAAAATTATAGGAATGGGTGGCGCATTAGATTCTGCTCGTTTTAAATATCGATTAGCAGAAGCTTTAGGAGCTCCTATTTCTGATATTGATGGAATGGTTATTGGTGGTCATTCTGACAAAGGAATGGTTCCATTAACTCGACTAGCAACAAGAAATTCAATTCCCGCATCAGAATTTATTTCTGAAGAAAGATTAGAACAAGTACTACAAGACACGAAGGTCGGTGGCGCAACATTAACAGGTCTACTTGGCACTTCTGCTTGGTATGCTCCTGGAGCTGCAGTTTCTGGTATGGTGCAAGCAATTGCTTGTGATACTAAAAAAATATTTCCATGTTCAACCTTATTAGAAGGAGAATATGGATTACATGATTTATGCATTGGAGTTCCTGTTGTTTTAGGGAAGGACGGGATTGAAAGTATTGTTGAAATTAATTTAAGTGCTACCGAAAAAGCACATCTTCAAGAATCTGCAATTGGTGTTTCTAAAACCAATGGATTATTAGATATCTAAAAAAATAATTACATACACATATTTCTAAAAATCCAACCTATGGTTGGATTTTTTATTCATTTATACACATCTTTATTTTATTTAATTCCAAGTATTTAAAGGCGCTATTTAAAACCCTACCTTAATTCGAAATTTGACAAATCATAAAAACATCAAAAACAGGCACACAAATATTGTTAAATAATTGTTTAAAGGACTTTGAAATACTATATTTGCTCGTTTTAAAAAAAAGAAGTCGACAAAAAATAAATAACATGCAAAACAAAGGACTTATTAAATTATTCGCAATCCTTTTTGGATTAGTGAGTTTATATCAATTATCATTTACATTTTTAGCAAACAAAGTTGAAGAAGATGCTGTAAGCTATGCAACAAGTAAAGGAGTCGAAATTGATGCAAGGCAGAAAGCTACTTTTGAAAGAAAGTATTTAGACAGTGTTGCCAACATAGAAGTTATTGATTTAGGTATCACAACATATACCTACAATGACTTAAAAGACAAAGAAATGAATCTTGGTCTCGATTTGAAAGGTGGTATTAATGCTATATTACAAGTTTCTGTAAAAGAAGTTTTAAAAAGCTTATCAAACGATTCTAAAAATAATGTTTTCAATGAAGCAATTCTAGCAGCAGACAAAGCACAGAAAAGTGATACTGCAAATTATTTAGACTTATTCTTTCAAGAGTTTGAAAAAATTGCGGGAACCACAAAGTTAAGTGATCCTTCTATTTTTGGAACAAAAGCTTTGAGCGAAAAAATTACTTTTGATGAGGCAAATGTAACTGTTAAAGAAACGCTACAAGAAGAAATTAATAGTTCAATTATTACGACTCTTGAAGTTTTGAGAAGTAGAATTGATAAGTTTGGTGTTTCTTCACCAAAGATTCAACGAATTGGAAATTCAGGTAGAATTCAAATTGAATTACCTGGAGCAAAAGATATTGGACGTGTTACAAAGTTAATTACAAGTAAAGCGGAATTACAGTTCTGGGAAGTGTACACAAATGCAGAGGTTCAAAATTACTTTTTTGCTGCGAACGGAAAAGTCGCAGAGCTTTTAAAAGAGAACATTGTAGAAGAAGTAGAAGATCCTTCTGAAAAAGATGATATTGATGATTTATTAGGGGAAACGAAAGATTCAACTAGTGTCAATCAGAAAAATCTTTTTAGCTATTTATTTCCTAACGTAGCACAATCGCAACAAGAACTAAGTTCTTTAGTTGCGCAAGCGAAGGTTTTAGATACTGCAACTGTAAATGACTTGTTAAAAAGAAAAGAAGTTAAAGCTTTATTACCAAAAGAATTAAAGTACGTTAAATTTTTATGGGATTACAAATCCAATAAAGGTACCGATGGATCAGATTTAATTGGCTTATATGCTATTAAAGGAAGTCGAAATGGCAAAGCTACTATTGAAGGAGATGTTATTTTAGATGCCGGACAAGAGTTTGATCAATTGAACAAACCTGTTGTTAGTATGACCATGAATAGTTCAGGAACAAAGCAATGGGCAAAAATGACCGCAGATAATGTTGGGAATTTTGTAGCAGTAGTTTTAGACAACTATGTATACACTGCACCTTCTGTAAACCAAGCAATTACTGGAGGAAATACTCAAATTTCTGGAGGCACAATGACAATTGAAGAAGCAGATGATATTTCTACTGTTTTAAAAGCAGGTAAATTACCCGCTGCTGCAAGAATGATTCAAGCACAAATAGTAGGTCCTTCTTTAGGACAAGAAGCAATTGACGCCAGTTTCATCTCTTTTGGATTGGCCATTTTATTGGTGTTACTTTGGATGATTTTATACTATGGAAAAGCAGGTGTGTATGCAGATATTGCTTTAGTAGTTAACATTTTATTTATCTTCGGTATTCTAGCTTCTTTCAGCGCGGTGTTAACATTGCCTGGTATAGCAGGTATTATATTAACCATTGGTATGTCTGTTGATGCGAACGTAATCATCTTTGAAAGAATTAAAGAAGGATTATTTAAAAAGAAAGGTTTAAAACAATCTATAGATGAAGGATTCTCTGTAAAAGGAGCTTTGTCTGCAATTATTGATGCAAACATTACCACCTTATTAACAGGAATTATTTTATATGTTTTTGGAACAGGACCTATTAAAGGTTTTGCGTTAACATTAATGATTGGTATCGCTACCTCATTATTTACTGCTGTATTTATTACACGGATCTTAATCGACAGCGCTGTTCATAAAAACGTTAGCTTACCCTTCAATACATCTATTTCTAAAGGATGGTTCCAAAACATTAACATGGAGTTCTTAAGAAAACGTAAAATTGCCTATGTAATTTCTGGTGCAATTATTGTTGCAGGTATTGTTTCAATTTTCTCTATCGGATTAAAACAAGGGGTTGACTTTAAAGGAGGTCGTTCTTATGTTGTTCGTTTTGACCAAACAGTAAATGCTACAGATGTTGCAGGATCATTAAAAGAAGTATTTGGTACTGCTCCAGAAGTAAAAACATACGGACAAGACAATCAATTAAAAATCACAACTGTTTATCAAATTGAAGAAGAAGGTTCAGAAGTAGATGAGCAAGTTCAAAATGCGTTATTTACAGGATTAAAAACCTATTTAGGAGCTACAACTTACGAAAACTTTAAACCAGGTTTTGAAAAACAAGGCGCTGGTGTAATGAGTTCAATCAAAGTAGAGCCAACTATAGCAGATGACATTAAAACATCGGCATTGTATGCCGTTTTTGGCTCTTTATTAATTGTATTCTTATATATATTACTACGTTTTAGAAAAGTATCTTTCTCTATTGGAGCTGTTATTGCAGTTTTCCATGATGTATTAATTGTATTAGGTATCTTCTCAATTACTTATAACTTTATGCCTTTTGATATGGAAATTGGACAATCCTTTATTGCGGCAATACTAACAGTAGTAGGGTACTCTCTAAATGATACCGTGGTCATTTTTGATAGAATTAGAGAATTCTCAAGAGCACATAAAGACTGGAAATATAGTGAAGTAGTAGACAAAGCATTAAGTTCAACTTTAGGAAGAACTATAAACACCTCTTTAACAACATTGTTTGTAATGGTTGTAATCTTCTTATTTGGAGGAGACTCAATTAAAGGGTTTATGTTTGCACTGATTATTGGTGTGGCTGTTGGTACGTATTCATCATTATTTGTGGCAACACCAATTATGTATGATACCTCTAATAAAGAAGAAAATAGAAAATAAATTTATTTATAAACAAATTAAAACCGTTTTCTTGTGTTGGACTTGGTTCAGTATACCATAAGAAAACGGTTTTTTTATCTTACAAGGTTTTATAAATAAGACCTTTATATTTGTCGCAAAAGTAAAGGTCTATAATAGCCTCTAATAAGATGTTCAATTAGCTGAATTTTTACAACATTAAGCTATTTGTTAGCCCTAAAACTAAAGAAAAGAAACCTAATAGAGTTAGTTGATAATAAATAATGAAACTCATAAAACTTCAAGACCTCTATTTCAAACCGTTTATTTCTTCGGAGGAAATTGCCATAATCGTAAAGTATTTAGCAAAAAAAGTAAAGGCAGATTTACCAAAAGGAGAAATCCCTATTTTTGTAGGAATCTTGAACGGTTGCTTTTTATTTGCTGCAGATTTTATAAGAGAATTCAATGGAAATTGTGAAGTTTCATTTATAAAATTAGCTTCTTATAATGGCATTTCTTCAACAGGAAATGTAAAAAAATTAGTAGGCATCAATGAAGATTTAACAGGAAGAACGATCATTATATTAGAAGATATTATTGATACTGGAACAACTCTCCAAGAAATTTATAATATCTTTAGAGAGAAAAATGTAAAACAATTAAAAGTAGCGACGCTGTTTTTTAAACCATCGGTGTTTAGAAAAGAACTCCCAATAGATTATATCGGAAAAAGTATTGAAGATAAATTTATTATTGGCTACGGATTAGACTATAACGGTTTAGGTAGAAATTACCCAGCAATTTATCAACGATCAACAACACCCAAAATGAAAAATATTGTATTATTTGGCCCTCCAGGAGCAGGAAAAGGAACACAAGCAGAATTCTTAAAAGACATGTACAATTTAGTACACATTTCTACAGGAGATGTCTTTCGTTTCAACATTAAAAACAAAACGGAATTGGGTTTGTTGGCTAAAAAATATATGGATGAGGGAGATTTAGTTCCTGATGAAGTAACTATAAATATGCTAAAAGCTGAAGTTGAAAAAAACACAGATGCCAATGGTTTTATTTTTGATGGTTTTCCTAGAACACAATCCCAAGCAGAAGCATTAGATGCTTTTTTAGGAGATAAAGGTGAACAAATAAATGGAATGGTTGCCTTAGAAGTTGCTGAAGACATTTTAGTAACTCGCTTATTAGAAAGAGGGAAAACAAGCGGTAGAACAGACGATACTGATGAAAGTAAAATTAGAAATCGTTTCAACGAATACAATACGAAAACCGCTATTTTAAAAGAATATTTTGAAGCTCAAGACAAATACTATGGGATCAATGGTGTTGGTTCTATTGAAGAAATTACACGACGAATTTCAAAAGTATTTGACACTTTATAAATTGTTGAAATGTTTATTTGTTTTCTCATAAATACGGTTAAACAGCTAAGCAAATAAACGAATACATAAAAAAAATGACAGAAAATTTGAAATTAAAAGGAGAACAGCTAGTAGCTGTTAGGTATTTTAAATTTTCTTAAATAATAAAAAATGACCGAAGGAAATTTTGTCGATTACATAAAAATATACGCGTCTTCTGGAAAAGGAGGGCAAGGTTCTATGCACTTACATAGAGAAAAATTTGTCACCAAAGGAGGACCTGATGGTGGAGATGGTGGTCGAGGAGGACACATTATTTTACGTGGCGATAAAAATATGTGGACCTTGTTTCACCTGAAATTTAAACGTCACTTTAGAGCAGAAGGTGGTGGTTCAGGAAGTGCTAGTAGAAGTACTGGTCATGATGCAGAAGATATTTATATAGACGTCCCTTTAGGTACAATTATAAGAGATGCAGATACTAATGAAATTATTGTAGAAGTTACCGAAGACAAAAAAGAAGTCATTTTATTACGAGGTGGAAAAGGTGGACTTGGAAACTGGCATTTTAAATCGTCTACAAATCAAACACCTAGATATTCACAACCAGGAATGGATGGTTTTGATGGCTGGTTTAGAATGGAACTAAAATTATTAGCAGATGTTGGTTTGGTTGGTTTCCCTAATGCAGGAAAATCGACTTTATTATCCGTGCTAACTTCTGCGAAACCGAAAATTGCAGACTATGCTTTTACAACCCTGAAACCAAACTTAGGAATTGTAGAACACAGAAATCATACAACTTTTGTAATTGCAGATATTCCAGGAATTATAGAAGGTGCTGCAGAAGGAAAAGGTTTAGGACATCGTTTTTTACGTCATATAGAACGTAATTCGGCTTTGTTATTCTTAATCCCAGCAGACAGTGATGACATTAATAAAGAATATGAAATTCTTTTAAATGAGCTGAAACAACACAACCCAGAGTTATTAGACAAAGATAGAGTACTTGCTATTTCTAAAACAGATATGTTAGATGATGAGTTGGAAGCAGAAATAAAAGCGGAGTTACCAGCAGGTGTTGAGGCTTTGTTTATATCATCTGTTGCTCAAAAAGGTTTACAAGAATTAAAGGACAAACTTTGGGAGATATTGAACTAATTTTCAATTGAATAAAAACCTAGTCAAAGCGAATGTTGTTTTGATAATGGGAGAAATACCATGTAATAGTCCTCAATAATATACTTTTTCTTACAAAGGCAAAACTACTCTTTCAATTGAATTTGAATTGGCAACCTGTATTTTGTCGTTACAGGAATACCTCTTTTAATTGCAGGAAATATTTTTGGTAGTTTCTGAATACTAGATTTTATCAAGCTATCTAGTTTAGGTAAGGTGGTTTTTATCATTATTGGAGACTGAATACTATCTAAGACAATGATTCCTTTAGAATTAATAATCAAATCAACAAATATAATTTCATCAATAGCCTCTTTAATGATAAAAGAATGCTGGTGTAGCTCCCCTCCTATCCTTTGATGGATATTAGCTCTAAAACAAGCTGCTTTTTTAGTTTTTTCAATAAGCGTATCACACGATTTAAAAGAAGGATACGTATCTACTGAAGAAAAATTTACAAGGGTATCTAACTCTTGATTTTTAGTGTTTTTTGAGAATGAAAATTTATCACACGAAGTGATAAAAAAAATCAGCAAACAAAAAGTAAAAACACGCAAAAACATTGGGTCTATTTATCGTGTGAATTTACTAAATTTTAATGACTTTTATTCTACAAAAAAAAAGGAAATGGATTTTAAAAAAAACTTGCTTGATATTTACTAACTTGTTCCAGAGAAAATACGTTGTCCTTTTTAAACTTATTTTCTTTCGAATTTTATAAAAAATACTATGGATATCTTTTTATTACTTCTAGGTTTTGTTTTTGTTTGTCTGGGAATTATTGGATCTTTTTTACCTGTGCTACCTGGCCCTTTAACAAGCTGGGTAGGATTATTCATATTACACACGACTGAAATCATTCCAATGGATTGGACTTTTTTAGGAATTACTTTAGGGATTGCAATATTCATTTGGGTACTCGATTATTTTATTCCTGCAATAGGAACAAAACGTTTTGGCGGAACAAAATATGGCGTTTATGGAACTACAATTGGCTTAATTTTAGGATTACTTTCCCCCATTCCGTTTGGCATGTTATTGGGTGCTTTTTTGGGTGCATTTATTGGCGAACTATTGTTTGACCGCAAGGATACAAACAGAGCATTAAAAGCTTCTTTTGGTGCTTTTGTTGGTTTTCTTACATCTGCAACGATTAAGTTTGCTATTGCTACCATATACTTTGTGTTATTTGTTATTCAATTTTGGGAATTTAAAGGCGCATTTTTTTAAAATTTGATACGTTTTGATATCTTATTAATTTAAAAACTACTTAGTAAGTATAGCCCTGATTGAAACGGCATCCTTTTTTGAGGTACGAAAAAAAGAGATAGTGGAAAGCAGGAAATAGCTTCAAAAAAAGGTATAGAACAAAAAAAGCGTCCCGTTTCAGGGAAGCTTTCCATTGGTTAACAAAACCAAGACACTTTTACGAAAGTGCCAAAACAACACAACTTTTACTACTTCAACAAAAAGCAGCAAACAAATATACTAATACGTTTAGGTTTTAACTGAATTTAGCGGATTTATTTTATTCTCAATTGTCTATTAATGCATTTGATTGTATCTTTGTAACCTTTAATAAACATCAGAAAACAAAGACATCAAATGCAATTATCAGAACAAGAAGTTGTCCGTAGAGAAAAGCTCGTAAAATTACGTGCTTTAGGTATTAACCCTTATCCTGCAGATTTATTTCCAGTTGATTCTAATTCTAAGGAAATAAAAGACAATTTTACAGAAGGTAAAGAGGTGGTTATTGCGGGCCGTTTAATGGTTATAAATATCCAAGGAAAAGCTTCTTTTGGTCAATTGCAAGATGGTGAAGGCAGAATACAGCTTTATTTTAATAGAGATGAAATTTGTGCAGGAGAAGATAAATCTTTATATAATAATGTCTTTAAAAAATTATTAGATTTAGGAGATTTTGTAGGAATTTCTGGCACCCTATTCACAACACAGGTTGGTGAAAAAACAGTCATGGTTAAAGAATTTAAACTACTTTCAAAAGCATTAAAGCCTTTACCAATACCAAAAGAAAAAGCGGGTGTTACCTACGATGCTTTTACAGATCCAGAAATGCGTTACAGACAACGATATGCAGACTTGGTGGTGAATCCACATGTAAAAGAAGTATTTATCAAGAGAACAAAATTGTTTAATGCAATGCGTTCTTTCTTTAATAGTGCTGGTTATTTTGAAGTTGAAACTCCAGTTTTACAACCCATTCCTGGGGGAGCAGCTGCAAGACCCTTTATCACACATCATAATTCTTTGGATATTCCATTATACATGCGAATTGCAAACGAATTATATTTGAAAAGATTAATTGTTGGTGGTTTTGATGGTGTATATGAATTTTCTAAAAACTTCAGAAATGAAGGAATGGACAGAACACATAACCCAGAATTTACAGCCATGGAAATCTATGTTTCATACAAAGATTACAACTGGATGATGGATTTTGCTGAGCAACTTTTAGAACATTGCGCAATTGCTGTAAACGGAACTTCTGAGGCAACTTTTGGAGAACATAAAATCAATTTTAAGGCGCCATATGCAAGAGTAACTATGGCAGATTCTATTAAACATTTTACTGGTTTTGATATTAATGGTAAAACAGAAAATGAAATTAGAGAAGCTGCAAAAGAGATGCATATTCCTGTAGATGAAACCATGGGAAAAGGGAAGTTAATTGATGAAATTTTTGGTGAAAAATGTGAAGGAAACTACATTCAACCTACTTTTATTACAGATTACCCTAAAGAAATGTCTCCACTTTGTAAAGAACATAGAGACAATCCTGAGTTGACAGAGCGTTTTGAATTAATGATTTGTGGTAAAGAAGTTGCAAATGCATATTCTGAACTGAATGACCCTATTGATCAACGTGAACGTTTTGAACATCAATTAAAATTAGCGCAAAAAGGCGATGATGAAGCAACTGAATTTATAGATGAAGATTTTTTACGTGCCTTAGAATATGGAATGCCACCAACTTCTGGAATGGGAATCGGAATGGATCGTTTAATTATGTTTTTAACAAACAATCAATCGATACAAGAGGTTTTATTCTTTCCCCAAATGAGACCAGAGAAGAAAGCACCTTCTATAGAATTGAATGATGAAGAGAAAACTGTCTTAGCAATTCTTCAAAAAGAAGAAAAAGTAGCTTTAAATACTTTAAAAATACAATCTGGTTTGTCTAACAAAAAATGGGATAAAACCATCAAAGGTTTGACAAAAAACAACATGGCTAAAGTTGCTAAAACTGACGAAGGTTTGTTTGTGGAAGTTGTTTAAAAAGAGCATTTTTTTATCTTATATAGGAAATACAAAAAGTACATTTAATTGCTGCCTACACAAGAAGAAAAAAATAGTTATTCTTGATTACTTTCCGCTTTGGTAACGTTGTGAAATGTTGGCGAATTTTCTGATATGCTACCAGCACCCTTCTTATTAATTTTAAAAGTAACATCTTTTGTCGTGGTAAATAATAGCACTGACGAAAAAGACTTTCTGAGATGAGGTTTTAAGAGATCAAAAGCTGCTTCCAATGTCAATTCATTTTCCACATCTTCCGTTTCTTTAGATCTATACCGAAATTTCACTAAGACTTTACAACCGTCTTCAGCATGGACGGGTCTCACAAATATATTTTTTAAATCAGGTTTTCCGATGGTCTTTGCCATGGTTAATTTGGCAAAGCGTTCTTCTTGGATACTTTGTTTTACCTGTTCCCAGAAAACAACAAACATGTCTTGATAAGGCATAAAATATAGGTTAATGATAAAGTTTTTCAATGTTTCAAAAGTAGTACGAATAGTTCAATTAAAAAATTGAAGACTATTTTAAGCACTCATTATGTAGGGAATTTATCCCTTAAATTTCATTCCTAAATGAACCAATTTTTTTGTTTCATAGAAGTCTTCTTCAAAATAATTTGTTAAATCGTAGAGGGTCGCAGATGAATACAGCTTTAACTCCTCTGTTAAATCACCTCCTTTTAAATAGAGAATTCCATTTTTTAAATCGTGATTTTGTTTTTTAGCAATTCTTCCTTTTGTCCAACCCACAAAAGTTTCCATTTGTGCCACTGCTCTACTTACAATAAAATCATACGTGTCTTTTATATCTTCTACTCTACCATGAGTTGTTTTTACGTTTTCCAAAGCCAATCCTTCGACAACTTCATTCACTACTTTTATCTTTTTTCCAATAGAATCTACTAAATGAAATTGGGTTTCAGGAAATAAAATAGCTAATGGAATTCCAGGAAAACCGCCGCCCGTTCCAACATCCATTACTTTAGAACCAGATTTAAACTGCATTACTTTTGCGATCCCTAAAGAATGCAACACATGACGTAAATACAACTCATCGATATCTTTTCTAGAAACTACATTTATTTTTAAATTCCAATCTTTGTACAATTCTTGAAGTTTCGAAAACTGTTCAATTTGTGTTTCCGATAAATCTTTAAAATATTTGTGTATAATTTCCATCAATAACTATGTTTAGCCTGCAAAAATAGTTTTTTGTTGTCAACAATTCTTCACAAAAACCAACATTTATCATATGAAGCAAAATTAAAAAGCATATTTTTGCAAGATATTTTATAATCTTAGATGAAAACAATTAATTTTTCGAGAGTAGATAAAGCAAAATTCTTTAAAACTCTCAATAAAAGAGTAAATTTATATTTTAAAGAAAACCAGCTAAAAAGAACTGGAAACTGGAAACTATATTCCAAAGCAGTGATTATGTTCTCGCTGTTTTTTGTGCCTTTTATTTTAATATTAACGGTAGCAATGCCCCAATGGGTTATGTTCCTTTTGATGGTCGTTACTGGAATTGGAATGGCAGGTGTTGGAATGAATGTAATGCATGACAGTAATCATGATTCTTTTTCTAGTAAAAAATGGGTAAACAAACTCATGGGAAGCAGCATGTATATTTTAGCAGGAAATGTGTACAATTGGAAAGTACAGCATAATGTATTACACCATACTTTTACAAATATAAAAGATCATGACGAAGATATAGATGCAGGAAGGATTATTCGTTTTTCTCAACATTCTAGTTGGCTTCCAATTCATAAAATTCAAAAATATTATTCTGTATTTATATACGGCTTACTAACAATTAATTGGGCAATTACTACAGATGTTAAGCAAATGCATAATTATTTGAAACGTAAATTATCTTATGGTGAATTACCAAACCCAGCTAAAGAGTGGACAAAATTAGTCATTTCAAAAATTGGTTATTACGCGCTTTGGATCGTTTTACCTTTATTCGTTTTAGATATTGTTTGGTGGAAAATTTTTATTGGTTTTTTTGTCATGCATTATACCGCAGGAATGATTTTAAGTTTGGTTTTTCAATTGGCACATATTGTACCGAATACAAAGATGCCACTTCCAGATAAAGACGGAAATTTAGAACACACCTGGGCAGTCCACCAATTATATACAACTTCTAACTTTGCCCCAAGTAATTCGTTTGTAAACTTCTATACAGGGGGGCTAAACCATCAGGTTGAACATCATATTTTTCCACATATTTCTCATATCCATTATCAGAAATTAGCTAAAATTGTAAAGGAAACTACTAAGGAATTTAATTTACCTTACAATGAATATGAAACCACCCGTAGTGCAATTTTAGCACATTTTAGACAGTTAGGCGTTTTAGGAAAAAAACCCGAATTAGCATAAACTCAACAACAAATAGTACAATGAAACACCCATTATCAGACAGAATTAACAGTTTACCAGTGTCTCAAACTTTAGCAATGGCTGCTAAAGCAAGAGAATTAAGAGCAGAAGGAAAAGATATTATTGGTTTAAGTTTAGGAGAACCTGACTTTAATACACCCGATTTTATCAAAGACGCTGCCATTGAAGCGGTCAATCAAAATTACAATTCGTATTCTCCAGTAGATGGTTATGCAGAATTGAAAGAAGCTATTTGCACAAAGTTTCAACGTGATAACGATTTAATTTACAAACCAAATCAGATAGTCGTTTCTACAGGAGCAAAACAATCAATCGCAAACATTGCACAGGTATTATTAAACCCTGGTGATGAAGTTTTATTACCTGCACCCTATTGGGTAAGTTATTCTGCAATTGCGATATTATGTGAAGCAACTTATGTGGAAATCCCTTCTTCTATAGAAAATGATTTCAAAATCACTCCAGCACAATTAGAAGCTTCCATTACGCCTAAAACAAAAATGATTTTCTTTAACTCTCCAAACAATCCTAGTGGAACGATTTATAGTGAAGCAGAATATAGAGCATTGGCAGTAGTTTTAGAAAAACATCCACAGATTTTTATCTTATCAGATGAAATCTATGAACATATTAATTACGACACGAAACCGTTTAGTTTTGCCGCAATAGACAGCATGTATGACAGAACTATAACTGTAAACGGTTTGGCAAAAGCATTTGCAATGACAGGCTGGAGAATTGGTTATATCGGCGCGCCAGAATGGATTGCAAAAGCATGTACAAAAATGCAAGGGCAAATTACTTCTGGTACAAATTGTATTGCTCAAAGAGCAGCAATAACAGCAGTTTTAGCCCCAGTTTCTAAAATTCAATATATGGTAGATGAGTTTAAAACTCGTAGAGATATTATCATTGGATTATTGAGAGAAATTGATGGATTTAAAGTAAATGTTCCTGAAGGTGCTTTTTATGTTTTTCCAGATATTTCGGCTTTCTTTGGTAAAACAATTAATGGGGTAAAAATTGAAAACGCAAGTGATTTTTCTTTATTTATTTTAGAAAAAGCAAATGTTGCAACGGTTACTGGTGATGCTTTTGGTACTCCAAATTGTATTCGTTTATCCTATGCAGCTTCTGAATTACAAATTAGAGAAGCGATTAAGAGAATAAAAATAGCTTTAAGTTAAAAGCACTCCTATTTATTATAAAATCCATCTTTTTTAGATGGATTTTTTTTGACCTCTTTTTAATAATAATGGTATTAACGGAGATACTTCTAAAAAAAAAAACAACAATTCGTACGTATTATTGTCTATTAGATAAAGAAACATCCGATATTTGAATCGTCAAAAAGATAATCATGAAAAAAATATTTTTAATAACAACTTTAATTCTTTGTAAAATATTTTCAATAACGGCGCAACAAGAAAGCACTACTTTTGATTTGACGGTAGTTATTGATGGAATAGAAAATGATAAAGGAAAAATTTATTTAGCCATTTATGATAGTGAAGAAACTTTTTTAACAGAAGTTGAAGGAATTGTTGCAACTATAAAAGATAGAAAATCGGTAGGTGTTTTTAAAGGAGTAAGAAAAGGAGTCTATGCAATCTCTTTATTTCATGATGAAAATGACAATAAAAAAATGGATACCAAAATCTTCGGGATACCTAAAGAGCCTTATGGGTTTTCAAATAATGTAAAACTATTTATGGGACCTCCTAAGTTTAAAGATGTGAAATTTAGTTTAGAATCAGACAAAACGATCTCAATAAGAGTGAAATAATTACTATAATTTACAAAACATTCCTTTTTGAGAATTCAATTTTTTTGAATTTTGATTTTTTGTACTTTAGCTGAAAATACTTTTTTAATGAAAATCATACAACTTTATTTGTTGCTGTCCTTGGTGCTTTTGATGTCTTGTAAAAATGACAAAAAAACAATTAGCAAACTCCAAAGTATTCATTCAACGATAAAGGCAGCCTATGCTCCAGACAAACGTGTCGCATTGTTTGATATTCAATTTAGCAACTCAAATGATAACATAATTTTAGAAGGGGAAATCACTTCTAAAAAAGCATTCTCTATACTACGAGATAGTATTCTAAAAAGGAAAATTGAATTCACAAATAAGGTTCGATTTTTACCAGACTCTGCCATAGGAAACCAACAATATGCAGTGGCTAACAATTCCGTAATTAACATTCGATCTCAACCAAAACATGCTGCAGAATTAGGTACCCAAGGTTTATTAGGAATGTCCTTAAGAGTGTTGGATAAAAAGGGGGATTTTTATAGAATTCAAACTCCAGATAATTATATTTCTTGGGTTGACAAAGGGGGAATTACACTTATGACTGCAAATCAAATCGATACTTGGAATCAATCTAAAAAAGTACTTTATACCAATAATTTTGGATTTGTATATGCTGATACGTCTTCAATTTCTATGGTTGTTTCTGATATTACCTTAGGTGGACTGCTTCAATACATATCTGAAGATGCTCATTTTTATAAAGTAAAATATCCTGATCAAAGAAGTGGTTTTATCAAGAAAAATGAAGCTATAAATTACGGTTCTTGGTTAAAGAAATTAAAAGCCACCCAAGAGAATATTGAAACGATTGCGAATACAATGATCGGTTTTCCTTATTTGTGGGGAGGAACTTCATCAAAAGGGATGGATTGTAGTGGTTTTACAAAAATGGTTTATTTAATGAACGGTTTTGTCATTCCCAGAGATGCTTCTCAACAAATACAAGTAGGTAAAACAATTGACAAAGATTTAAAATTTGAAGGTTTAGAAAAGGGAGATTTAATTTTCTTCGGAAGAAAAGCAACTGCAAAAAAGAAACAAAAAATTACGCATGTTGG
>Ga0115569_10000204_pt1 | contig 48481 bp, 45 predicted proteins | sample COGITO_mtgs_1205_2_FD_87295 | JGI IMG/M metagenome (GOLD analysis project Ga0115569, IMG submission 87295) | Pelagic marine microbial communities from North Sea - COGITO_mtgs_120503 | ecosystem: Environmental > Aquatic > Marine > Epipelagic | place: Germany:Helgoland, sampling site Kabeltonne... | reverse complement strand
TGCCACTTCATCCGCAGGGCGCTTTGCCCGCGGCAGGAATTAAATTATGAGTGATATTTTATCCATTGGTGCCGGTGCCACTCAGCTGTACAGGCAGTCGCTGGCTACAGTCAGTAACAACATTGCCAATCTGAATACCGAGGGTTATTCCCGCCAGGTAGCGACAAGCTCTGAGGGTATGCCGAGTCAACAGGGTACAGTTTTTCTTGGTACTGGAGCGCGCCTAGATAATATTACTCGCGCCTATGATGAGTTTATTGAAAGTAGTCTGCGCAACAGTAGCAGTGACCTTTCATCTCAGGGCCCCATGATTAACTATGCCAACCGCATTGTTGACCTAATGGGCTCTCAGACCTCTGGCCTGTCTAGTGCGATTGACCAATTTTTTGCGACGGCGAGTGATTTAAGTGCGGATCCAGCGTCTCCTGTCCAGCGCAATATGTTTATACGCGATGCCGATGCATTAGCTTCGCGATTTAGAGAGATCGCAGGCCATCTCAGTGCGATAGAGCAAGAGTCGCGTTCCAGCATTGAATTACAGGTCAATACAGTTAACACACTGGCGCAGCAGTTGGCGACCGTGAATACTCAGCTAGGTAAAAAAATATCGGTAGATAAACAGCCTGCAGCATTACTTGATCAGCGTGATCAAATTTTACGTGACCTATCTTCGGTGAGCAAAATTCATGTTTTTGAAAGCGCTACTGGTGCCGTTGATGTGCGACTGGACAGCAGTGCTGGCTCTTTGATTGTGGCTAATAAAACTGCAGTTGATCTGGGCGTAAATTTCGATGTAAATGATCCTGGCCGTGTCGATATTATTATGGACCCCTATGGTGAAGCGCGTGCATCGAGCACAATTAGCAGCGGCGAGTTGGGTGGGTTAATTAATTTCCGTGGTCAAACTTTGGGCGCTGCGATGGATAGTTTTGACTATCTGGCACAGACTACTGTGAGAGAAATTAACCAGATTCATACGTCTGGCATCGATTCCCGGGGTGAGCGGGGCAAAGATCTTTTCCGCATTGACTCAGTATTTGAGGTGAGTTCGCCAACAGTGACCAGTAACCTCAATGTTGCAGTCGACGTTTCAGATCCTGAAGCATTTGAGTTTTCGCCTTTTCAGATTCGCTGGGCCGCTGAAGATAGAGTGTGGCAAATCGAAGACGCCAAAACAGGGGCGGTTAAGTATGCTCAAGCCAGTGCAGACATAATAGAATATGCCGGTTTAAATATTACTATTAATGGCAGTGCCAGCGATGGTGACACTTTATTTATCAACCCAATTTCACGACCTGCCGCAGGCTTTCGATTAGTCGAAACTGATCCGTTGGCAATTGCTGCCGCTTCGCGCATGCGGGCTATGGCTAGCGATCAAAATATTGGTGAGTCCCAGGTCAGCCTGAGTTATGCACGGGAATCGGTCCTGCAAGGCTTTGAATTTGGTCAAGATATTTATAGTTTGGGCAATAACCCAAATGTAGCGGCTTCGGTTGCGGTTGATTCCAGTAGTCTAAAGCCAGCATTACTGATTCCCAAGGGCGCAGAGAATGTTGCGTTGATGATGGACGTTCCCCAGGGCAGTGACCTTCAGTTTCAAGTGATGAGTCAGGAAGGTGTACATATCCTTGGGCACAGTATAGACACAGACACTCAGAATGCTTTTTTGGGTACAGATTCAGGCTTTGTTGCAAATAGCAGTTATAGCTCGACGTACCTTAATGGCACAGGTGCAGAGGCCTATGAAGATCTCGATATGACTTATGGTTTTCTTGCGCGGAGTAGCGAGCGTCAAGAGTGGGTCCCCAATGCCGATAACAATGGCGTAATGGAACAGACCATAACAACTAACGCTCAGGTTGATACTGCTGCGGTTTCACTGCAGAACAACCCATCTCTGGTAAGCCTTGATTTAGTGGGAGCGGACACACTGGTCCTAAATGGCCAGTCACTGGGTGCATTAACACTGGCTGCAGGTGATGACAGCTCGGCATCAGCGATGGCCACTTGGCTCAATACGGCCAGCACCACCACGGGTGTTACAGCGACTGCGAGCAACATAATCGAAGCCTCGGCAGAGGATATTAATTTACTTGAGCAAATACAAATCAACGGTGTATTAATTGGCAGCGGCAGTTTACCCGCAGATATTGATGCATTGGCCGACGCCATTAATGCGTCGACATTCGTCACCAATGTCATGGCTTATGTCAGTCGTGAAGGCGGCATAGCGATTACCAATGCCGCGGGTTACGAGGGTGAGAACATTACCTTATCTAACCCGTCTGGCAGCGCTGCAAGCAACGCGCTAGGACAGACTAATGAAACATTTACCGGCAGTCTTCAGTTGCAGAGTACTGATCAGGTAAGGTTTACTTTTGGCGCTGGCGGAACACCAGCAGATCTCGCAGTGCTGGGTTTACGCGCTGGCATCTATCTTAATGGTCCTGCCAGTGAAGAGCTTGCCGTATTCATTACTGGTACAGGCAGTGCCAATATTGCTGCTGGTTTTAAGCCTCCACAGCAAGAACCTGCACAGAATACAGAGTCACCTTTCACAGTCAATTTTTTGTCAGCCAGCCAGTACAGCATTACCGATACGGCAACTAATACGGTTGTCGCTACTCGCAATTACACTGCCGGCGAGAGTATTAATTATCAGAGTCTGTCCCTGTCATTCAATGCGCCACCTAGCAGTGGTGATAGTTTTGTCGTTGATGGCAATGAGGGTGGCATAGGTGATAACAGCAATATGTTGTTAATGGTTGCGCTACAGAACAAACCTGTTTTACGCGGCGGTCGATCTCTTAGCGATGGCTATATTGATCTGGTGAGCACCGTGGGTAACAAGGCCACTCTTAGTAAGATTTCTCAAGAGGCTTTGCAGGTGGTCTACGATCAGGCTGTTGCTTCTCGAGACAATGTCTCTGGAGTCAGTCTAGACCAGGAAGCCGCCGACCTTATTCGCTTCCAGCAGGCCTATCAGGCATCGGCCCAAATTATTCAAATGTCGTCAAAGATATTTGATTCCATATTAGCCATTCGTTAAGGCGTTTACTGATGAAAATTTCTACCGGACAACTATTTGAGCGAGCAGTAACTCAGATGAATACCCAGCAATCTGCGGTTGCAAAAATGCAGGCGCAGCTGGCGTCGGGCAAACAGATTGTTCAGGCCAGTGATGACCCGGATAAGGTTGGGTTAATTCAGCGTCTCAATACGGCCTCCCAAAGACAGGATGTGTATGAGCAAAGTCTGAATACAGTAAATGGTCGTTTGGTTGCGGAAGAGGCATCGATAGTTGCAACTGATAATATTTTGCAGCGCGTGCGCGAGCTTGCGGTTCGCGCGAGCTCAGATACGTTGTCTGCCCCAGACCGCGAAATTATCTCGATTGAGGTTTCTGCGCTCAAAGAGAGCCTGATGCAATTGGCTAATACTCAGGATATAAATGGCAACTATGTGTTTGCTGGATCTATGAGCAATACAGTGCCATATACCGAGGATACCTTTGGCCAGGTGAGTTATAACGGCGATGATCGGCATATTGCGGTGGATGTTTCAGAACAGCGTCGCTTGACTATGAATCGTCCCGGCAGTGAAGTATTTGATAGTGTTGTGCGCCAGGAATCTGACGACAGTACTCAGAGAGTTGGCTTCTTTGGTGTTATTGAAGATTTTGCCAGTGCTCTTAAAAACAATGACACCGACGGTATTCAGCGCAGTTTAACCGAGGTCAGTGATTTGTCTGCATCAGTGTCTGTGTCACTGGCAGATGTAGGTAGTCGCCTTAGCGTGGTTGATTCTCAGCGCGATATGCTCAGCGATGCCAAGCTCAGATATCAGATGCTGTTGTCTCAGGTCGAAGATCTAGATTACGCAACAGCAGTAACCGAACTCTCTGCTGAATTACTCTCGATGGAGGCAGCGCAGAGCAGCTTTGCCAAAATCTCTCAGTTAAGTTTATTTGACTATATTCGTTGATCAGGAATTTATAGATGGCTGATGCCGGCAGTGTTTCTTCACAAGTTTTAACGACCCTGGGTGTAGGCTCAGGATTAGACGTATTTAAACTCGCCCAAGATTTGACCGATGTCGAAAAAGTGCCCAAAAAGGAATCGATCGAAAGTGATATCACCGCGACCGAAGCATCGATTTCAGGTTATGGTCTAGTTTCTTTTCAAGTCGGACAGTTACAAAAAGCTTTTGAGAAACTCAATGATGCCGATGAGTTGGCAACCAGTACTGGCAGCTCCTCTAATACCTCGGCGATTAGTCTAACCTCTCTTGACGGTGCGGCTGCTACCGGTGCTTACGATATTACTGTCACCAGGCTGGCTCAAGAGCAGCGCATGATTTCGGATGAATATACTGCTACCACAACAACGCTAAATAGCAGCGCCTTCGATATTTCTATCGCAGTGGGCAGTTCCACTATCACAACAACGGCAGTTACCGTTTCCACACCGACACCCGCGGGTGTTGTTTCGGCTATTAATGCCGCCAGCACAGGCGTCACCGCAAGCTTGGTTGATACCGGAATCGGCGGCACCAACTACCGTATTATCTTGACCGGCCCAACGGGCAGCGAAGGGGCTTTTACAATGACCTCAACCCCAGATCTGGGTTTTGGTGACAGCGGCAATACATTGCAGGCAGCTCAAGATTCCATTATTAACTTCGACGGTTTAACGGTCACCAGAAGTAGCAACGAAATCTCTGATGTGATTGCGGGTGCAACAATATCTTTGACTGAGACAACGTCCACGGCAGTGCGCTTAAATATCGTCAGTGACAGGACTACGTTAAAGACCAATCTTGAAAATGTAGTGACTGCATACAATGATTTAAACACCCTGTTTACAGAATTGACTGCAGAGGGTTCTGAGGCAGAATTGGGCGGCGCACTGGCGGATGATACTTCTTTGGTCCGCTACCTCAAAAGTCAGATTCGAACCGCTTTATTTGCAGATTCCTCGACCACCTCGGGTAGTGTTTCAGCCCTGCGTGACCTTGGGGTTAGTATAGATAAAACGGGCAGTCTGACTCTCAATGAAACGACGTATGATGCAGTTGTTGCGTCCAGCTATGATGATGTAGTGATGATGCTGTCGGCTAATACCAGCGATCAAAATCTGTTTGGCGCAGAGAGTAAAGGTCTATCACAGGATATTGCTACAATTTTAGAAGACTTTAGCGACAGTACTGGTGTCCTTACCACCAGAACCAGTAACGCAGAGGGGTCACTGCAAGACTATAAAGACGAATTAGTAAAATTGGAGGCGCGTATGGAAGGTGTCTACCAGCGGTATTTAACCCAATTTAGCGCGATGGAATCGCTGATAGCTAGCATGGACACCACCAAGGATTACCTGGAGGGCCAGCTGGAATCACTCTCTAAAGCATACGACTCATAACAAGCATTAAAGTGTAGGCAAAAAAAACCCAGTGCTACCTATCAAATAGCACCGGGCACCGCGAGCGAGGATAGGGCTCGTTGGGTGTTTTTTTACTTCAGTAGAGCCATTACAGATAGTGCCTGCTGATTAGCCTGTGAAAGCATAGCAGTGCTGGCTTGCGCGATAATCTGCGTGCGCGCCAGTTCTGTAGTTTCCTTTGCATAATCTGCATCTGCAATACGGCTGCGAGCCGCTGACGCATTTTGTGAAGCGTTAGCCAGGTTGTCCACTGCAAACTCAAGCGTGTTTAGAGTAGAACCCAATACCGAGCGCTTTGCATCAAGACCAGCGATAGAAACATCAATCGCCGTTAAAGATGTGTTGGCAAGTGTAGCCGTGGTGATTGTCAATGAACTAATATCATTGCCAAACACACCGCCAGCTGTCGCGCCTGCTGAGTAGCTGGCGTCACCGTCAAGCTGTAAATCACCAAGATTAACGGTGATCGTTTGATCTGCTTCGTAACCTACTTGAAAAGTCATCAAGCCATTGGCGCCTGCTGAGCCATCCAATAAATTTGCTCCATTCCACTGGGTGTTGTCCGCAATACGTTCGATCTCTGTTCGCAGTGCAACAAACTCAGTATTTAAAGCAGTTAAATCAGTGCTGGACAATGTTCCGTTGCCGCCTTGAACAGACAGCTCACGCATACGTTGAAGCATGTTACCTACTTCAATCATTGCACCATCCGCAGTAGAGATAAGTGAAATAGCATCATTGCCATTTCTCACAGCCTGATCAATACCTCTGATTTGTGATGTTAGTTTTGATGCTACTGCAAGTCCTGCAGCATCGTCAGATGCAGAATTAATACGCGAGCCAGTAGCGAGTCGCTCCATAGCTTTTGTCATTTCTCTGTCATTTTTTGCAAGTGCGTTAGCCGAAATTTGAGCGGCAACATTTGTGTTGATAGTAGCCATTTTTTTTCCTTTTTTAACCTTTGAATTTTAGTTAACGTTGCCAGCTAAAATTTAACTTCTGACTCTTCGTTACTAAGGGTATCGGCAGTACTACTTTATACTTTAGATAAAGTGGCAATAATTTGCCGGACTTCGGCAAATTATTGCCAGAAAAAACGTTGCTCTTTAATTTCAATTGTTAACAATTGAAATTAAAGAAAAGCAAAATTTAAAAAAACCCGACAGTGCTGCCGGGTTAACATAAATAGCAATAGGCTCCCCGAAGGGAGCCTACTCTTATTTAAGCAGAGCTAATACGCTCTGAGCCGACTGATTAGCCTGTGAAAGCATAGCAGTACCGGCCTGAGCAATAATTTGCGTACGCGCTAGTTCTGTAGTTTCTTTAGCATAGTCTGCATCCGCGATCCCGCTGCGAGCTGCCGATGCGTTTTGTGAGGCATTGGCCAGGTTGTCTACGGCAAACTCAAGAGTGTTAAGCGCCGAACCGATAGTCGAACGTTTTGAATCAAGACCAGCGATAGCCGCATCCAGGTTAGTAATCTGCGTATTGGCTAGGGTAGCAGTCGTCATGGTGATCGCTGACAAATCGGCAGCGAGAATATCACCCGCAGCCAGATTCAAGTCGCCCACATCAGCAGTGATTGTCTGATCAGCTTCATAGCCGACCTGGAATGTTATTACTCCAGCAGTGCCAGCACTGCCGTCGAGTAAGTTGGCACCATTCCACTGGGTATTGTCTGCGATACGATCGATTTCAGTGCGCAGGGCAACAAATTCTGTATTTAGAGCGGTTAAATCAGAGCTTGATAATGTCCCGTTACCACCTTGAACACTCAGTTCACGCATACGCTGAAGCATGTTGCCCACTTCGATCATGGCGCCGTCTGCAGTTTGCAGCATTGAGATAGCGTCATTGCCGTTGCGCACAGCCTGATCGAGTCCTCGCACCTGAGCCGTCAGTTTAGAGGCGATGGCTAGACCGGCAGCATCATCCGAGGCAGAGTTGATTCTTGAGCCAGTAGCTAATCGCTCCATAGTTTGAGTCATAGCGCGGTCGTTCTTTGCCAGTGCGTTAGCCGAAATTTGAGCGGCGACATTAGTATTGATAACAGCCATTGTATTTTCCCTTAATAATGTGTGATTTTTAGTTAACGTTGCCAGCTAAAATTGCCCATCCGGCCCGCCCTTGAATAATGTATCGACAGCAAATTTGAATACTTTAGGAAAAGCGGCTTATTTTTGCCGATAGTTGGCAAAAACTTGCCAAAGCGGCATGCCACTATCCCCTTGTATCGACGAGGCGCTGTTGTTCAGGCTATTAGAGAAAAATCAAGGCGAAAAAAAACCCAGCAAAGTTGCTGGGTTTTGATAAATAGTGATGGGCTCCCCAGGGGAGCAAAACCCTATTTAAGCAGAGCCAAAACACTTTGAGCTGACTGGTTAGCCTGTGAAAGCATTGCAGTACCAGCTTGCGCAATAATCTGCGTACGAGCCAGTTCAGTGGTTTCAGTTGCATAGTCAGCATCTTGGATGCGGCTGAGTGACGCAGAGGTGTTTTGTGAGACATTTGCTAGGTTGTCTACAGCAAACTCAAGGGTATTAATCGTCGAACCTAAAGTGGCTCGCTTTGAATCAATACCGGCAATAGCTGCATCCAGTGCAGTGACCTGAGTATTAGCAAGGGTTGCAGTCGTTATGGTGATCGCCGACAAATCGGCAGCGAGAATATCACCCGCAGCTAGATTCAAGTCGCCCACATCAGCAGTGATTGTCTGATCAGCTTCATAGCCGACTTGGAATGTTATTACTCCAGCAGTGCCAGCACTGCCGTCGAGCAAATTGTCACCATTCCACTGGGTGTTGTCTGCGATACGATCGATTTCAGTGCGCAGGGCAACAAATTCTGTATTTAGAGCGGTTAAATCAGAGCTTGATAATGTTCCGTTACCACCTTGAACACTCAGTTCACGCATACGCTGAAGCATGTTGCTAACTTCGACCATGGCACCGTCTGCAGTTTGCAGCATAGATATTGCGTCATTACCATTGCGAACCGCTTGATCAAGGCCACGGATCTGCGAGGTCATCTTGGATGCTATGGCAAGACCAGCTGCGTCATCAGAGGCAGAGTTAATTCGTTGTCCAGTAGATAGACGCTCCATAGTTTGAGTCATAGCGCGGTCATTTTTTGCTAATGCGTTTGCCGTGATAGTTGCGGCAATATTTGTATTGATAACAGCCATTGTAAATATCCTCTTGTGTATAAAAAATTAGGTCATTCATTTAGCAGGTTATTGATAGTAACTTGCTCATACCAGTTAGATCGGCATGACCTATAAATACTTGAATACTATTTTGCTGTGGTGCACAGAGGGATCATTAAAGGAGAGAGATAAAGGGCTTTGCCCCTATGCATAACTTTATAGGGAGCCAAAAACACAACAACCCCTGGCTGAAGGGGTTGTTGGCATACATAACTTAATCACTAGGCCGTAACAGTTAGCCTGTGATTGTTCTTATCAAGATGAGCGTTAGCCTTTAAGCAGAGCTAGTACAGACTGTGCTTGCTGATTGGCCTGAGTAAGCATCGCTGTACCCGCTTGCTGGATAATCTGGGTGCGCGCTAGCTCAGTCGTTTCAGCTGCGTAGTCTGCATCTTCAATGCGGCTGCGTGAAGCCGATGCGTTCTGCGAAACATTAGTCAGGTTGTCAATCGCATATTCAAGGCGATTCATGCCTGCACCAAATACAGCCCGCTGACCATTGATTCCGTTAATAGCTGTGTCCAAGGCGGCAATTGCACTATTAGCACCAACGTCTGTATCAATAGCGATTGATGAAATATCTGTGCCATAGACACTAGATAAAGCGGTAACCCCTACAGTGGTTTCGGCAACAGTCCCAGCCGTGCCGTTCTCGGATAATGTTGGTGCAACGGTTACAACGGCGGCATCATCGTAAGTCAGGGTTAACGTGCCGGTGCCATCTGAGGCGGTTAGGCGCGTCAATGAACCGTCAGCTTCAATAGCAGCGGCTAAGCCTGCTACGGTAGTTAATGCGCCGACGGTTGTGGCATCAAGCGTCAATGTATTTTGACCATCGCTGATGACAAAATTTCCCGCTAGTGCAGCAACTTGAGTGTCAGTGATAGTGAAATCATAAACCGCATTTACGCCAGTTACGTCAGAAGTCGATGCGTCGAGGTTCCAGTCACCAAAGGCAACACTCATTGTTTGTAGTGAATTGGCGCCGACTTGAAAAACTGCCGTGCCGTTGCTGGAAGTTCCAGCTGCACCGCTAAGTACATTCTCGCCATTCCATTGGGTCTGATTTGCAATGCGATCAATCTCAGTGCGCAATGCAACAAATTCTAGGTTTAGGCTACTTTGATCGGTAGACGTTACTGTGCCGTTGGAAGCCTGAACCGAAAGTTCACGCATACGCTGCATCATATTGCCAATCTCGATGGATGCGCCATCGGCAGTTTGGATCATGCTGATTGCGTCACCGGCATTTTGTACTGCCTGATCTACGCCTTGTATTTGTGCCGTCATCCGTGAAGATACAGCAAGGCCTGCTGCATCGTCTTTGGCAGAGTTAATGCTCTTGCCTGTGGATAGACGTTCCATAGTGGCAGACATGTCTCGATCATTTCTCGCTAGCGCGTTTGTTGTCATCATCGCGGCGATATTTGTATTTATAACAGCCATAGTTCATTCCTCATTAATCGTTCAAGTTATGCTTCTGAGACGCAGTGCGCCTCAGAACAGTCTTTTAGGTCAATATGCCGTGCGTTACCCACGGTTGCCTTAAGATTTGGCGATTGATTCAAAAAGGTTTATCAGTAAAGCCGAAGCTCAAAAGTGCTTACAGCTAAGATAATGCAAACATGATGCCAACTTTATGGGAGACGCCGCTTTAATAAATTAAATTGATAAATATCAGTAACTTAGAGGATTTTAGTGTGAGGGGGTGTGGTTCTGTTGCCGCTGATGTGGCAGTATTTTGCCGATTTGAAATACCAGGGTGTCAGAAATCCGGCAATGTAGCGGAACACATAGATGGTAGCTGGGTTACATAAGTCACTCAGCTAGAAAAGCGAGGTAATCTGGTTAAAACTTATCGTCAAACAATATACCTTTTAACGATTCGAGTTGCTTTGCCATACGTAAAATGGCGTCGCCAGGAACATTACGAATAATTTCACCCGTTGCAGCATCAGTGACTTGAACGACAAAGCGGTTGGATGCCTCGTCTATCGAAAACTCCAAACTCGTAGGCACCTTTTTAACTGAAGAGTTTAATATCTCGATAGCTTCATGTAAGTCTTCCACATTGATGCTAATCTGATCCATCATCTGGCTTTTACTCTCAGCTGAGGACTGACTCACTTCCGCAATAGAGATTCTAGGCGCCTTGGGCGGTTCAGAAATCTTAGGTGCCCTTTGCATTGCATCAGGAGATGCAGGTATCTTTGGGGTAATTTCATTTATTGCCATTGTTTTCACCATTTAATCTCAAGCATCCAGCTAGTTTTGCTCAATATTTAGTGCTAAACCCAGCGTCTAGTGCATCTAATTGATCCCTCGTCACTATCAATCGGTAGTACCTTAGAAAACTTTAATATATTTTTTGACTGCCTTTCTGCGAGTATACTGCCCGTGGTTTTTTAATTGCGAGGCAGGGTAATCATGGGTTTAATGTCGAATTTGATTGGGGCTATAGATCGCTTTACTGAGGCGACAGGTCGTTTTATCTCCTGGCTGACCCTATTGATGGTTGCTTTGGTCATGGTGGTAGTCGTTATGCGTTACTACCTAGAACTAGGCTCAATCGCCCTCCAAGAATCCGTAACCTATATTCACGCCATGGTATTTATGCTCGGTCTGGCTTTTACTCTTAAGCGCGGCGGCCATGTGCGTGTGGATATTTTCTACCGACAATTTTCTCCGCGCCGTCAGGCCTTGGTCAATCTATTGGGAGGCGTGCTATTTTTGATGCCCGTCTGTGTGCTTATATTTGTCAGTAGCTGGGATTACGTGCTTTCAAGTTGGGCATTTTCTGAGACCTCGGCAGAGAGTGATGGGCTACCATTTGTCTATCTGTTAAAAACCCTGATGCTAATAATGCCAGTGACACTGCTATTGCAGGGCCTCGCAGAAATATTAAAGAGTGCATTGATTATTAATGGTGGTCATTATAACTCTGCAGCAGAAACCAAGGAGTTAACACTGTAATGACAGAATTTATTCCCTTCTTGATGTTTCTGGTAGCCTGTCTGGTATTGATGGCGGGTTATCCGGTGGCCTTTTCCCTTGCAGGCACCGCATTGTTATTTGCTCTGGTGGGAACGGTTACCGGTCATTTCGATATGGCCTTTTTGCAGGCCCTGCCCAACCGGCTATTTGGCACCATAGAAAACACCACATTAATTGCAGTACCCCTCTTTATATTGATGGGGGTGATGTTAGAAAAATCCCGCCTCTCCGAAGACCTCTTAGAAAGTATGGCCGATGTGCTGGGTGGGTTTCGCAGTGGGCTGGGGATTTCTGTTGTTCTGGTCGGTGCATTGCTGGCCGCCAGTACCGGGATTGTCGGCGCCACGGTGGTAACCATGGGGCTTATGTCGTTACCCACTATGCTTAAACGCGGCTATTCTCCGTCTCAGGCCACCGGCGTGATCGCAGCCACGGGAACGCTGGGCCAGATAATACCTCCCTCTATTGCTCTGGTATTACTGGGCGACACTCTGTCCAGTGCCTATCAGCAGGCGCAGCTGAACATGGGCATCTTTACGCCCAAGACAGTGTCTATTGGCGACCTATTTGTTGGTGCGATTATTCCCGGCCTAATACTGGTGGTGTTTTACTGCCTGTATATTATTTTTTTCACGCGCCCGACACCGGCCGAGGGCGACAGCGTAGTGCCAGCGCCAAATAGTCTGTCTCGGGCCATGCGCAACCTAATGCCGCCGATCATTTTGATTGTCACTGTGCTGGGGTCGATTTTAACGGGTGCCGCCACCCCGACAGAAGCCGCCGGCGTGGGTGCCTTTGGTGCCACTATGCTGGCCGCCATAAAAGGTCAGCTGAGTATTTCACGATTACGAGAAGTCGCTCAGACCACCACCCAGGTCACCTCCATGGTGTTTTTAATACTGATTGGTGCGGCTATTTTCTCTCTGGTGTTTCGCGGCTTTGGCGGCGAAGAAATTGTCGAGCAGTTCTTTGTTGATCTGCCGGGTGGCGTTTTCAGTGCCACATTGCTGGTGATGGTCGTTATATTTTTATTGGGCTTTATTTTAGACTTTATTGAAATTACCTTTGTGGTGGTGCCCATTGTCGGCCCAGTGTTGTTGGCCATGGGATTAGACCCTGTCTGGCTGGGTGTGATGATTGCGATTAATTTGCAGACATCGTTTTTAACCCCGCCCTTTGGTTTTGCTTTATTTTATTTGCGCGGTGTTGCCCCGGATACTGTTGAGACATCAGATATGTATCGCGGTGTAGTGCCCTTTATTATTATGCAGATTGTGCTGATGCTAATGTTGTCGGTGTGGCCGCAAATTGCCACCTGGCTTCCCGAACTAATCTACAAATAGATATTTATCTAACGGACGAGAGAGAAAAATGAAAAATATTAATGAGCCCCCAATACCCGTGGGAAAACTAATTTCGCAAACCATCGCGATGCCGCGAGAAACTAATGCCAATGGGGATATCTTCGGTGGCTGGTTGTTGAGTCAAATGGATTTAGCTGGTGCAATTTTGGCGGGTAGACTTGCCCAGGGTCGAGTGGCTACCGTGGCTATTAGTAGCATGTCTTTTTTGAATCCGGTATCGGTTGGCGCCGTAGTAGGCTGCTATGCCAACATTAAAGCCAAGGGCACTAGTTCTATGACGATTGTAGTTGAGGTATGGAGTAGCGATGACTATCAGTCAGAGCCCTGCAAAGTAACTGAGGGCGAGTTTGTATTTGTGGCAATTGACGACGAGGGAAAAACTCGTCAGCTTCCTGGTACCTAAGCGAAAATTAATAGCGGTTAATTCAAAGCTATTGATTAAAAAATTACAGTTCCAGCGCAGCGAAAATTTCTTCGCGCAGAGGTTTAATCTCATTCACTAAATGATGATTTCCGCCCTTAATCATATGCACTTTAAGAGCGGGGAATTTTCCCTTAAATTCCACTAAATTAGTTTTCCAGTCTAATGTTTTATCTGCATCCCCCTGGATTAAATTAATCTTTAGATTACTGCCTTCAGATTTTCTAAATTCCTTAATCCATTTTTTCAGTGCCCCGACCCAGGCCAGTGGCAGTCGACTAGCCTGCAACGGATCGCAGTCTCGCACAAAGGTCAAAAAATCTTTATCCCAAGAGCTTTCTCGGTACACCCGCTTGCTGGTATTAAGAAACGGTTTGCTCAGCAGGTGAAGCCAGCGATTGATATTCCAGCCTCTGGGAAACAGCAATGGCGCAAAGAGATTAAGACTGGCAAACGGATAGTCTGTCTTATGCCCTATAAGATGTTTAAGCAAAATGGCCCCGCCCATACTTTGGCCCACCGCGTGCAGTGGCGCAAAAAACGTCTCCCGACTGATATTGATTACTGATTCAAGAACACCCACATACTCCCCATAGTCTAAGATATAACCAGGCCTGCCAGTTGATAGACCGTGCCCAGGAAGATCAAAACAAACCACATTGAGTTGGCGTTCGAGTAGATGTTGGATCAGGTGATTAAACAAACCTATATGGTCCATATAACCATGCACAATAATGACCGTGCCGATAGCCTTAGTGGGTTGCCAGGCTAGGGTAACAATCTGGTTGTCCCCGACCTCAAGATGCCCTGCACAGACAGTCAGGTTTGGGCTGGGTAGGGGAAGTTGATAGAAGCGCAGATATTGCTGTAGATCGGCGTCTTCAGTGGCGCCTGTACTTAGGTCTAACAGGGACAGGTCGAATAGAGGCAGATTGTGCCGTAATTTCTCGATGACTGATTGATCGAGTCTTGCGTTCAAATCACGCATATAGGCAACGCACTAGTTTCATAAATAGGGTGATCCAACATGATGGTACAGTTCAGATGCTTTGCGGTTTTAGGTAACAACCGGGTTCAGCCCATATTGTCAGATTGATGATGAATTACAAGAACAAAGATTTTGTCGATAACTTAGTCAAAGAACACAGCACCATGCTCGTGCGTTTTTTGACCCGTCGCATGAAAAGCCGCGAAGATGCCGAAGATATTGCCCAGGCGGCTTTTATGCGTCTGTACACATTGGACGATGTGGAAGGGCTGTCTAATGCCAAGGCCTTTTTGTTTCAGGTGGCTGCCAATATGTCGATTGATCAACTGCGCCGCCAGGTACTGCATAAAAACTATATTGACCGTGAGAGGCCCATAGTCAGCCAAGACCAGAGTGCCATGACGACAGTAGTTCCCGACAATGTTTCGTTAGAGCGTGAACTGGAAGCCCAGGAGACTCTGAGGCTTATCTATGCCTCGTTGGAAAAGTTGCCGCAAAATGCCCGTCAGGCCTTTATTCTCAACCGCAGTAAAGGAATGACCTATCCGGCTATTGCCGAGCAGATGGGCGTCTCAGTGAGCAGTGTTGAGAAATATATTTTAGAATCTCTGAAGCACCTGCGCAAAGTCGTTGAGCGGAGTGAGAACTAGGACCTTGTATATTAGGGTTGGGGGATTTGACGGCTAAAACGTCTAATCCGTGGATAAATACTAATAACTTAGGGAAATTACGCGATATCTGCGTATAGAGAGTCGATAGAAATGGGGAAAAGCACCAATAACATAAATAATAAGATGACCAATCAAGCCTTGGCTTGGGTGGCGCGCATGCGATCAGAGTCTGTTACTGAAACCGATTTTGCAAACTTTGCCGACTGGCTGAATGGGTCTGAGTATCATCAGCAGGCCTGGGACAGTGCACTGGACACCTGGGAGACCCTTGGGGTTGTTTCCCATCTGCCGCTGGAGCAATTACTTGTCGCTGATAAGCCTCAGTTCCAAGGCGGGCCTGATAAGAAGCGCGGCTATCTTGCGAATCTATTTAGCGGCTTCTGGAAGCCTGTCACTAGTATGGCTGCGACCACAGCGATTGTTGTCAGCCTGTTTATGTTTATGCAAGAAGACCGCCAGCATTATGTTTCAGCGGTCGGCGATTACCAGCAGATAACGTTACAAGATGGCAGCCTAATAGAGCTAAATACCGATACAGAGATTGCGGTATTACTGGGTGAAACCAGTCGCGATATCGAACTTATAAAAGGCGAGGCTTTCTTTACGGTAGCCTCTGATAAGACCAGGCCGTTTATTGTTAAGGTTGGCGATGCTCGCGTGCAGGCTCTGGGCACAGCATTTAATATTTACCGCCAGTCCGGTAATCAGTCAACCCTGAGCGTTATCGAGGGTGTAGTGCGGGTCTCTGAAGCCAGAGGTTCATCTACTGCAGCACCAGAATCAAAAATGTTATTGGCCAATGATGTGGTTATTGTAAATGCCCTTTCTGGTGTGTCGGCTTTGCAGGCTTCTAATATAGAGCAGGTGACCGCTTGGCGCAGCGGACAGATAATGTTTGATAGAGCTTCGGTTACAGAGGCGGTGGCTATTCTCAATCGCTACCTCGAACACAAAATTCTGGTTGCCGAGAATACTGTATCAAAACATAGAATTTCGGGTGTTTTTTCTTCTCGTGAACAGGGTGAAACTCTCTCCGCAGTGGCTCAGGCCTTTGATCTTACTCTGGTATTAGAAGAGAAAAATTGGCTATTGTCTCAGTCCAATCCATAAGGTTTAATGGCTCTACACTATTGATGAGCGGCGTAGAGCCAAGCGTCTATGGCTTTAGGAAAGGATGCGACAAAGGACTCAGGAATCTGTCCGGCGAAAACCCCCAAGACTAGTCGTCCATTCTGGCGACGGCTAGATATCGTATTTTTATGTGTGCTTTCTTTATGGTTTGCTCAGGCGCGAGCCATAGTCACCGACGTCTACCCCATAGATTTACCCGCGGGTAGCTTGCATCAGGCTTTCATTAAACTGGGTCAGCAGACCCAGGCCTCAGTTGTTTTTCCCACTACCATCGCCGATGATCTGAATAGTCCTCAGGTCCAGGGGGACTTCACTGTGCTTCAAGCGCTACAGCAATTAATTGCCGAAAGGGATCTGGAGTACCGCGTAGTGGGGCCAGATACTTTGGTAGTACTGCCTCGCTGTCATGCTGCCAGAGACTGCAGTGCCATGCCCAATCAGCTTGGATTATCAGCCAAGCAGTACCCGATGATCGAAGAGCTCTTTATTCGCGGTAGGCCAGTGACCGGTTCGCGGTTTAAACAGCTGGATGCCAATGCTTTTACCCCGGTTGAGATTATCACCGCCGCTGAAATTCGATTGACTGGCGCCCAAACCATGTCGGAACTGATGCGACGGTTGCCAGAAGTCTCCGGTAATTCTGCCAGTACCGCACTGAGTAATGGAGGTAATGGCACCGCGAGTGTCACCCTGCGTGGATTGCCCGCCAGCAATACGCTGGTATTAATTAATGGCCAGCGCACTGCAAACAATGCCATTAATGGAAGTTCTGTAGATCTAAATACAATTCCATTGGCGGCGGTTAACCGGATAGAAATTCTTAAAGACAGTGGCTCTTCTCTGTACGGTTCAGATGCCATCGCCGGTGTCGTTAATGTGATTATGAAAAAACGTTTTGACGGCGCGCTAATCAATGGGTTTTATGGTGTTGCCAGCGAAGGTGATAATAAAACTCGTCGCTATGATTTTGTGGGTGGTTTTAATTTTGATCAGCTTGGGTTAATGGTCGCCGCCTCTCATTATAAGCAGGGCGGGGTTTTAAGTCGCGATCGAGAACTCTCGGCATCGGCCGACGGCCGTTCTCGAGATGGCATTGATAGGCGCTCCAGTGCTACGCCCAATGCCCGCATTAACGTTAATGGTAATGTTTTGGTACTGGCCACAGATAACCTAGCGGGAACTTCCCCGGCAGATTTTCGTGAGGCGAGCAATGAGGATTTATTTGATGCCCAGCAGTTCAGTTCATCGCTGATTCCTGCTGAGCGAAATTCCATTTATATCGCCGGTGAGCTTAAAAACCTGGGGGCACTAGATGGCGCTTTTGATCTTACCTATGTTGATAGCAGCACCTTGATTACCTTTGCGCCGGCCTCGGTTTTTACCGCTTTTAACGATAGCCCGATTAATCTTTCCGCCAATAATCCCTTCAACCCCTTTGGGCAAGATATCGCGGATGTGCGCATTCGCTTACTGGGTCTTGGTCCGCGCTTACAGGCCAATGATGCACAAACTGTGCGCGCCAATGGACGACTGATGGGTAACCTTCGTGATGGGGAATGGCAGCTGAGTGTTAATTGGAGTCGCACTGATGCTCAAGAACATTGGCAGAATCTGGCAGATCTACAGAATATTGCGCGGGGTTTAGGCCCAGAGGCTAGCTGCATTGATGACTGCGTTCCACTCAACTTTTTTGCTCCGGCGGCATCTATGGGCGAAGACCAGCTAGATTTTATTAAAGCGGGTGCAAGCAATCGCGGCGAGTCTGAGCTGATATCGGTCAATCTGGATTTCTCTCAGCTAGTGGATATTTTGCCGGCGGGCGAGGTTGAATTTGCCTCCGGTTTAGAATTTCGGCATGAGACATTACATACGATGACTGATCCAAGACTGGCCAACAATCAGTTGATCGGCGGTGACTTTGCCAGTAGCCGTGGCCGTCGCGACAGTACTGATCTGTATCTCGAGTCGCTGTTACCTTTGGCTAAAGGGGCGCCGGGTATGTACCGTCTCGAGGCCAATCTATCTTTTCGCATGACCCACTCAAATAGTTTTGGTGTGCGAGCCAATCCTAAATTGGCCCTGCGTTATCGCCCAGTGCAAGACCTAATGTTGCGTGCCAGTCTGTCCACCGGTTTTCGTTCGCCATCCCTGACTGAGTTACATCAGGCCGACAGTCAGGCCCAGGGGTTTTACATTGATCCCTGCTCGGCGGCGACCAGCATCGATGATTTACCGGGTTGTCAGGCAGTTACCGATCCACTGCGCAATCAGTTTATTCGCATGACCGGCGGTAACAAAAACCTGCGCCCCGAAAAATCAAAAAACGTTTCTATAGGTTTTATGTTCACCCCCGCTGGTCTGGAAGATTTCACCTTGGGATTAGATTTTTACAGCATCCAAGTGGATGATGTCATTGGCGCTAGTGGCCAATTTTTTCTGGAGCAAAATGCAGAATTTGAATTTTTTTCGAACCGGGTAATGCGCGGAGCCGACGGTGAGTTAATCGCTGTAGTAGCCAGTAATGAAAATCTTGGCTCCCGTAAAATTCGTGGCCTTGATGTGGATATTTCATGGCGTCTGTTTATTGCAAAGTGGGGAACCCTTGGGGTGAATTTAGGCGGGGCCTATATCGATTCCTACCGATTCCAACTTGAGGTCGACAGTGCCGAGGTAGATCTGGCGGGCACCTTTAGAGATGCAGCCTTCGAGGGTAGTGGTTCCATTCCTCAGTGGAAATCAAATCTTAACTTGTTTTGGCAGTTTGGACGCTGGGAATTTGGCTTGTCGTCTTCTCATGTATCCAGTGTGACTGAACAAATTGTTTCACAGAACCGTTCCCGAGAAGCTGGCGCCTGGTCCCGAGAAGATGTGCAGCTGAGTTATCATTTTAATTCTGGAGAGTCGCTAATGACTCTGGGAATTGAAAATTTACTCGACGAACAGCCACCGTTTTTAGGGTCTGCATTGAATGATAATTTTGATGTGAGAGGTCAGGATTTAAGCGGAAGATTTCTCTATGCACGACTGAGCCATCGGCTTTAAGCGATTGGAATGAGGGGAATACAATTAGGATTTTGGGCATCAAACTAGCAGTGACTTGATGCCCGAATGGCTATTACTCGTCGGTCGAGAGAGAAATATCGTACACACCAGCTTCGCGAGCCTGGTCAGAGATCTTCACAAACATCTCAGTTTTGGCTTTTGGATGCGAGCTAATAACAACTTTAGCTTCTGGCTTCTCAGCATGCATTCTCTCAACGTTTGCGCGGACGGCACGAATATCGATGCGTCTGCCCTCAAGCGTTAATTCATTACTCTCCGAGATACGGAACACAATGTTAGTGTTCTCGGAATCTGGCGGTGGCTGGTCTGACGTCGGTGGACGACTAACGCTGATGCCTGACTCGTTAACGAATGAAGCAGTTACAATAAAGAAAATAAGCATGATAAATACAACATCCAGCATGGGTGTCATATCAATTGCCGATTCATCTTCTTCTTTACGTCTTTTACCTAGCGCCATGTTCAGCCGTACCTTTACTCAAAACAAGTCAATCAATGGAGCAGGCATTCTACTGATTTTTTTACAAAATACTAGTAGACCTACCTCCTAGTGTCGCTGTGCGATATATTACCCTGCCAGCCCTGCAAACAGTGTGCCAGAAATGGCGGCTATTGAACAAACAAAACCGCAACAATTGAGCCTTTATGCCCGAATTACCTGAAGTAGAGACCACCTTGCGAGGCATTGAGCCCTGGATCGCGAACCAAATTATTGATCGGGTGACTGTGCGTCAGGGCTCTTTACGTTGGCCTGTGACCCCCGATATGGCAGACATTGTTCAGGGTCAGATGGTAGTTGCGGTGACCCGGCGCGCCAAATACCTGATTATTCAGCTTGAGCATGGTTCGATGTTAGTACACCTTGGCATGAGTGGCAGTTTGCGGTTGACTGATCGGGCGCTGGAATGGCGTAAACATGATCATATTGAAATGCAGCTGAGTAATGGCTCCACATTGAGATATCACGACCCGCGGCGCTTCGGCTGCTGGCTTTGGTCTGGGGGCGATCACAGTCAGCTTGCCCGATTGGGGCCGGAACCACTGTCGGAGGACTTTGGTGTCGAGCGTCTTTTTGGTCTATCACGGAACCGTAAAATAGCCATTAAGCCCTTTATTATGGATAACCATGTGGTGGTGGGCGTGGGCAATATTTATGCGTCAGAAGCCTTGTTTCGCAGTGGCATTCGGCCAGATCGAGCGGCAGGACAGGTGTCTAGCAAGCGCTATCAGGTGCTTACTGGGCATATTAAAGAGGTACTAGCAGCTGCGATAGAGCAGGGCGGGACGACACTGCGGGATTTTGTGAATGGCAATGGTGAGCCGGGATACTTTCAGCAAAGATTAGATGTTTACGGCAGAGGGGGTTTGCTGTGCAATCAATGTGAGGGCATATTAAAGGAGATTAAACTGGGCCAGCGCAGCTCGGTTTTTTGCCCGAGCTGTCAGCGTTAAGGTTATGCACCCTAAAAAATTCAGGGCTCTAAGTTAAGGGCTCAGGGCTCTAAGTTAAGGGCTCTAACTACTCCTTAATCTTTCTTAAATTTCTCGGTCAAGGCTGCGACCACGTTCGCGGGGACAAAGTTAGACACATCGCCATTCAGGTAAGATATCTCCCTGACCAGTGAAGATGAGATATAAGAGAATCGCTCGGCTGGCGTGAGGAAAATACTCTCAACATCCGGGGCCAGTGCGCGGTTCATGTTGGCCAGCTGAAATTCATACTCAAAGTCAGATACTGCACGCAGGCCACGCATAATGGCATCGCCCTTACAGTCTTTAACAAAGTTAACTAGCAGGTAATCAAAGCCAATAATTTCAATATTAGGCACATGGGCCAATGCGTCTGTGGCTAGCTGGATACGTTCATCAACCGTAAACAGTGGGCCTTTACGTGGGCTACTGGCGATGCCGATAATGATTTTCCCGAACAGCTTAGAGGCGCGCTCGACGAGGTCGATATGACCGTTAGTAATAGGATCAAAGGTGCCGGGGTAGACAATAGTCTTCATTCTCAGGGTCCGTAGGCAGGTGAAGTTGGGCGCATAGTACTTAAATTATGCCTTGGGCTCAATGCGAGAATAGAGACAGTAGCGAACCTCACCGCTAACCTTATCTCGGAGCATCTGCCAGTTGTCAGGAGGGATAAAGCTGTTGTCCGCGGATGCCATTTCGCAATAGATCAAGGCATCAGGGGCCAGCCAGCCACTGTTGTTCAACAATGCACAGGCTTTGTTTAGCATTCCGGCAGCAAAAGGCGGGTCGACAAAGGCCAGGTTATAGGGCTCTGAAGGAGGGCTCTGCTGCAAGTAATTAAGACTATCAGCCTGAATGATGTCGAGGTTTTCAGCTTGGAGGCTGGCAGCAGTTTCCCGTAGTTGCCTAATGGCGCCACCCTGCTGTTCTAGTGCAGTGCACTGGGCCGCTCCCCGAGAGAGAGCCTCAAAGGCGAGGGCGCCGGATCCTGCAAAGACGTCAATGCAGCGAGCGCCATCAATCTGTGCCGTAAGCCAGTTAAATGCTGTCTCGCGAATACGATCTCCGGTGGGACGTAAGCCTTCAGCGGGCTGAAAGACGATAACACGACTGCGCCACTTGCCAGCAATAATTCTCAGCCGGTGGGCTGGCTGGCTAGGTGTTTTTTTCTTGGGCAAATAGATGCTCCTCGAGGGTGACTTTTAAGCACTTTTTTCAGTGTAAATGGTAGGATACACTAGATTTTAAAAACCGTAGACTATGAGCCTCAATGGATTCTCAGCCAACTGATCGCCCACAAGCCGAAGCCAAGAAAAAATCTTTTCTGGATAGGTTTCGACGCAGCCCCGAACCTGCCCTTGATGTACCTGCCTTTGACGCACCGTCTATCGATGCACCTATTTCTGATGTCCCCGCACCGGCAGTAACAGGCAAGGAATCACAAAAACCTAGCTTTACTCAGCGCATGCGCAATGCCCTGTCGCGCACTGGCGAAGGAATTGGCAGTCTGTTTCTGGGTGGCAAGACCATCGATGAAGGCCTGTTAGAAGAACTTGAGACTCTGCTACTCATGGCCGATGTTGGTATCGAGGCAACCAGCAAGATACTGGCCCAGCTCACCGAGCGTCTAAACCGCAAAGAACTTAAAGACAGCACCGCATTGCAATCGGCCCTCCATGAGATATTGCTCGCCAGGCTGCAACCCTGTGAACAGCCCATGTCGCTGGAAACTGTGACAGCGCCCTATGTGATTTTAGTGATTGGGGTAAATGGCGTGGGAAAAACGACCACCATTGGTAAGCTAGCCAGTCGCCTGCAACAGCAGGGTAAATCTGTGATGCTAGCTGCCGGTGATACCTTTAGAGCCGCCGCGGTTGAACAGTTGCAAGTTTGGGGTGAGCGCAATCAGGTGCCGGTGATTGCTCAGCACACCGGTGCTGACAGTGCCTCGGTTATCTTTGATGGTATTCAGGCGGCTAAATCCAGAGGCGTTGATGTGATTATTGCCGACACCGCCGGGCGACTGCATAACAAAAGCAACCTGATGGAAGAGCTTAAAAAAGTAAAACGTGTGGCTGGCAAGCTCGATGAAAGCGCTCCCCATGAGGTGCTGCTGGTGTTGGATGCGGGTACTGGCCAGAATGCCGTGGCGCAGATGGCGGAGTTTAATCAGGTGGTTGGAGTTACTGGTATTGCCCTGACCAAATTAGATGGTACTGCTAAGGGCGGTGTTATTTTTGCGCTGGCTGATAAGTTTTCAGTGCCGATTCGGTATATAGGTGTGGGAGAGGCTGTGGACGATTTGCAGCCATTTGTGGCAAGCGACTTTGTCGACGCGTTACTGAGTTCAGGAATGACTGACCATGCTGAGTAATCTTGCCAGTAAAAAAGAGGCTAAAAACGCGTGATTTGTTTTGATAATCTCAGTAAGCGTTACCCCGGAGGCTTTGAAGCGCTGCGCAATGTCAGCTTTAAAATGGAAGCGGGAGAGATGGCGTTTCTCACCGGCCATTCAGGTGCCGGCAAAAGTACCTTGCTCAAATTATTAATGTTGATGGAGCGCCCGACCTCGGGAAACCTGCTGATCAATGGTAAAAATCTCAATCGCCTGTCAAACTCTCAGATTCCTATGTATCGCCGTCAGGTGGGGGTGGTTTTCCAGAATCACCAGCTGCTGTTAGATCGCACGGTTTTTGACAATGTAGCTTTGCCACTCCAAGTGTCCGGCTATCCGGCTAAGGAAATTGGCCGTCGTGTCCGAGCAGCATTGGACGGCGTAGGTCTGCTTGATAAAGAACAGCAAAAACCCATGGCGCTCTCGGGTGGAGAGCAGCAGCGGGTGGGCATTGCCAGAGCCGTGGTGCACAAACCGCGCATTCTGCTGGCGGATGAGCCTACAGGTAACCTAGACCCCCAGCTGTCCACAGAGATCATGGCGCTGTTTCGCCGCTTTCAGAGTGTAGGCGTCACCGTCCTGATCGCCACCCACGACATAAGTTTGATCAACCGTATGCAGCTGCGCATTATGCGCCTCGAAGATGGTGAGCTAACGGATGATGGAGGCGGTTATGGCGGCTACTGATAATAGTCGCGGTGCTATTGGGCAGAAGCTCAGTTTTGCTCATCGCTGGCGTGGCTATAAGGCTCACCACCGGGAAACATTGAGTGCGAGCCTCGTAAAAATGCTCCATGAGCCCATGCAGACCGTGCTCACCGTTATGGTGATTGCCATTGCACTGGCCTTACCCGCGTCACTCTACGTCACCGTGGACAATGTCCAGCAGCTAGGCAGTAACTTTGATTCCTCGGCGCAGATTACTGTGTTTGTTAACAAAGGGGCTAAACCTGAGGCGATAGAAAGCCTTGAGAAAAAGCTCAACGGGATGACTGGTGTTACCTCCGTTGAATATATTTCGGCACAGCAGGCACTGTTAGAATTTAAAGCGCTATCTGGTTTTGGCTCTGCGCTGCGTTATCTCGAAGATAATCCGCTACCGGCGGTCTTTTTAGTGCAGCCGATGATGGAAGGGGAGGTTGATCTCGTCCAGGCGCAACAAATAATTACCGCTATTACCGCTCTCCCTGTGGTAGACGACGTGCAGATTGATATGGCTTGGCTGCAGCGTCTGTATTCACTGATCGAGATGGGCCATAAAATCGTATTAGCCTTAGGTATTACGCTGGGGATCGGTGTGTTGTTGGTAATAGGTAATACGATTCGCCTGGCGATTGAGAGCCGTCGCAATGAGATTATTGTGGTCAAGTTGGTGGGTGGCACCAACGCCTATGTGCGCAGACCTTTTCTCTATACCGGCCTACTACTGGGCCTATTTGGCGCCCTGATAGCCTCAATAATGCTATTTAGCTGCTTGATGTGGATCAGTAGTTCGGTTGAAAACCTCGCCAGTCTCTATCAGAGTCAATACAGATTGCAGGGTTTAGGTATTACAGGGTTCTTATCGCTGATGCTAATCGGCGGCGTGTTTGGCTTGGGGGGTGCTTGGATTGCAGTCAGCAGGCACCTGCGAGATATCGAACCCAGATAGGATTGCTGTGCTTTGGGACCTAAAAATACCCAGCCTAGGGAACTAACAGAGCCCCTAGGTACTCTAGTAACCAGTATTTGTTTAATGCTAGAATTGTCGACCGAGAATTAAAGAGTAAATCATGAACAAAGCCCTTCAAGCTATGGATTGGATGACACCAGGCGCTAACCTGAATGCTTATATTCAGGGCACAGCCACGGTGCCGATTTTATCTATTGAAGAAGAGAGATCCTTAGGTGAAGCCCTGTATTACGAAGAAGATCTCGATGCAGCACGTCGTCTGGTAATGTCTCATCTGCGTTTTGTTGTTCATATTGCTCGTTCTTACAGCGGTTATGGCCTGCCACTGGCTGACCTGATTCAAGAGGGCAATGTTGGCCTGATGAAGGCGGTAAGACGCTTTAATCCTGAGAAGGGCGTACGTGTAGTCTCTTTTGCAGTCCATTGGATCAAAGCTGAAATACATGAATTTATTCTTCGCAACTGGCGCATAGTCAAAGTTGCGACGACCAAAGCGCAACGGAAATTATTCTTCAATCTGCGCAGTGCGAAAAAAGAATTACAGTGGTTGACCGCCGATGAAGCCAACGCGGTTGCCGATGATTTGGGCGTTGAGCTCAAAGACGTCAAGGAAATGGAAATGCGTCTCTATGCCCGAGATGCCGCTTTCGATGCCCCGGCAGATGAAGATGAAGACAGCGCGCAGTACGCACCGGTGTTCTTTCTCAATGATAAAAATGCAGACCCAGCAGAGCAGGTCGAAAAAGACGATTACGAAGGCGATAATAACTATCGCCTGGCCGAGGCGGTTAAAAGCCTCGACGAGCGCAGCCAGGATATTCTGCAGCGCCGTTGGTTAGAAGATAAAAAAGCCACCTTGCATCAGCTAGCTGATGAATATGGTGTTTCTGCTGAGCGTATTCGCCAGTTAGAAAAAAACGCCATGAAAAAAGTTCGCGTATTAATGGAAGCCTAATTAACTAACTGAACCCAATAAGCCGCGTCGTCAAACGCGGCTTTTTTATTGCTATGAATAAAACAGTTTGGATCAAAATTATCGCCCTCAGCGGCGCGCTGTCTGTCGCCTTGGGTGCCTTTGCCGCCCACGGTCTGGATGGCATCCTATCGCCTAGGTATATGGATACCTTTCGCACCGCTGTGCTTTATCAATTTCTTCACAGCCTTGCCCTTCTTGGCATTATCTGTCTCCCCGAACAGCTGTTGCACAGCCGTAGACAGGAATGGGTGGCGCGGAGCTTTTTGCTGGGTATTATTTTATTTTCTGGATCTCTCTACGCGCTGGTAGTTACCGGTATTAGCGCCCTGGGCATCATCACGCCACTGGGGGGCACCGCCTTTATCATTGGCTGGGGACTTCTCTTTTTCTCGGTAAAACCACAAGACTAAATCATGGATATAAGACCGGAATACCGCAAAAAATCAATTCGCAGCTATGTGGTCCGTGCAGGACGCATGACTGATGGCCAGCGCAATGCCTTCGACACGAGCTGGCCAGCCTACGGATTGAAGTTGGCGGATGGTGCCATTGATACCGATGCGGTATTTGGCCGCACTGGGCCCAAGGTACTGGAAATCGGTTTTGGCATGGGCGACTCATTGTTACAGATGGCCGCCGCGGAACCCGAGACAGATTTTATTGGTATCGAGGTTCATCCCCCTGGTGTTGGCACCCTTATGAATACGGCCAAGGCTGAGGGGATATCCAATCTGCGCATATATCTGGCGGATGCCAATGATGTGCTAGAGGAATGTTTTGCGTCCCAGAGTATTGATCGTCTGCAGCTTTACTTCCCGGATCCCTGGCACAAGAAAAAGCACAATAAACGCCGTATTGTGCAGCCACAGTTTGTACAGCTAGTCAGGGAAAAATTACGTCCCGGCGGCGTATTACACATGGCTACTGACTGGGAGCACTATGCCGAGCAAATGCTCGAAACCCTAGATGCCGCTGAGGGATTTGAAAATATTGCCGGTATCGGGCAGTATTCTTCACGGCCGGATTATCGTCCTATGACGAAATTTGAAAAACGTGGCGAACGTCTGGGTCATGGGGTCTGGGATTTGATTTATAAAAAATTAGACTAACCCTCTGTCTAAAAGGTACTAGTACGTAGTAGTCGACAATAGGCACCTATAAAGAGCCTAAAATTACCCATACTAAACATTATTTTAAAGAAGCACTTAACTACACAAAGGAATACCAATGAAAGCATTCAAAGTTCTGCCACTGACCGCGCTACTGGCTTTAGGCGCCTGTGATCAGCTTAAGCAAGAGGACGCGGCCCTGGAAACCCAGACGCAAAAAATAAGCTATCTGCTGGGTATGGATAACGGCAAAAATATTCAGTCTGTGGGTATCGAGATTGATACCGCAGCATTCCAGCAGGGTTTTACTGCGGGTATCGCAGGCACTGAGCCGGTTTTGAGCGAAGAGGACATTGCCGAGACGATAAAAGCCTTTGAAACCGACATGATGGCCAAGCGCGAAGAAATGCAAAAAGTAGAGCAGCAGTCCACGGAGCTTAAGGCTGAGGGCAATGCCATCGCCGGAACTGAATTTTTAGCTGCCAATGGCGCTAAAGAGGGCGTGACTACGACAGAATCTGGTCTGCAATACAGAGTACTGACCGCTGGAACTGGCGTAAAACCTAATACCTCTAGTACGGTTGAAGTTCATTATGCAGGTCGCCTGTTAGACGGCACTGAATTTGATAGCTCAGTTAAGCGCGGCGTGCCCGCTCAGTTTGGTGTCACTCAGGTTATTGCAGGTTGGACTGAGGCGTTGCAGCTAATGCCAGAAGGTTCTAAGTGGGAGCTGTATATTCCAGCGGCGCTAGCTTATGGCCCCGGCGGTACAGGTCCTATTGGTCCGAACTCAACGCTGATTTTTGAAGTTGAGTTACTGCAGGCCAATGTCGGTGCTGATGAAAGCCAGTCGCTGCGTTAAGTCTCGGCCTAACTAGGCTGTCTCGATTGACACAAAAAAGCCCCGATTAATCGGGGCTTTTTTGTGTCAATCGAGATGTACTATCCTTTACGCTGAATCTGTCTCTTTAGCGGGCATAAGCTGCGCCAAATGTGCGTTGTGTAGCACCTCAATCATCTTATCTTCCGATTCAAATCGCTGGGCGAGAGTCTCGCCAATTGCTGATAGATCGATACTCAGTGTTTCTAGATCATCGGTGGCTAGATACTTGTCGTTAAAATCTAAAAGCTCCTCGGTAGAGGGCTGAATTTTGTCCATAAGCTCTGCGCCCTGAAGTAAGCCGTCTTTGTTGCTAAAGGCCTTACCTTCACCGGCCAACTGCTCAAATACTTCGAAATGGCCCACTGATACATAGTCGACCATGACTTCACAGAAACGCTGGAGTTTGGAGCCATGACTATCATTGCTACCATCAAAAATTTTTATTTCACTGAGTTCACAGTACTTAACCAGCATGTCACGGCGTTCTTCTAACCAGCGGTCAATGATTTCACTCACGCCACCCCAGTGCTGCTGTAATGTTTTGACATCTTCCAACATAACTACCTCTACTCGTCACTCCCTTGGCCTCTAAGTTTACATCTTTTTAACCCAGAGGAAAGCTATTCACAGCTATTCAATTAAGAAATAATCCTACCAGTGAGGGTAAAAATAAAGAGGTCCATATTCCATTTAGACCCATGCCCAGAGTTGAAAAGGCGCCACAGCGAGGGCTTTTATCAAAGGCTCTGGCGGTGCCAATAGCATGGGCAGATATCCCCAGAATGAGGCCCTGCCAGCGCTCATCCACAATTCCCGTACGCTTAAAAATAGTCTCAGCGACTAGAATACCGACAATCCCAGTGAGTAGAACTACTAGGGTAATCAGCGTGAGTAAACCGCCCAGCTGATCGGTGATACCCATAGCGATCGGTGTGGTCACAGATTTTGCCGCAATCGAGAGTAAAACCACCTCGCTAGTGTTGAATAGCACTGCCAGACCTAGTGCCAGTGCGGCAGCTATAAAGCCACCTGTAAGTACAGTGAGCGAAACAGTGCGCAGCAGTGCGGGAAGCTGGCGCATTTGCTTAGATAGGGGGACCGCAAGGGCCACGGTAGTAGGCCCTAATAGCCAAGAGAGTAGGCCATTGCCCTGATAATACTGATCGAAGCCCAGATTGCTCAGGTATAGCAGTCCGGCAATAATGGGGGTGCTAACCAAAAGCGGATGCAGAAAAGCACGGCTGCCACTGCGCCGATACAGGGTTAGACCGATCGCGAAACCAACAAGCGACAGCCCCAACAGCCATGAGCTGCCAGTTACCTGCAGCCATTGCTGCTGAATTAGCTCAATCATGCTTCTCTATTCGCTTAATCATGGTTTTCTAGTCCCTTAATCATGCTTTTCCAGTCCCTTAATCAAAAGCGCCATAAATAGAATTACGCCACTGGTACTGAGCAGGATAAGTGTCAGAATCGCTGGAAATTGCTGATAAATGTCTGTGCTGAGAAAAAAGGCACCAACGGATATAGGAATAAACATCAGGGAAAGATTTTGAATCAGCAGCCCACTAGTCTGATCGAGAAATTCCATTGGCCGGTCGACAAAGGTTAATGCTAGAAGCAGTATCAGCATGCCCATAAGGGGGCCAGGAATCGCCCAGCCCGTTAGCCATACTGCGAGTTCACCGAGCCATTGGAAGGTCACCAGTACCAGCAGTGCGGCAACAAACTTTAGGCCTTGCGAAAGAATTGCAGTATTCCTATGCCAGCCAGCACTATAAAGGACACCAGTACCCAACCAGGCATACTTAGGCCCAGTAGTTGCCACTGTACCTGGGCACAGTTGCCATCCCCACGCAGCAGCATACTAATCGCGTCCGACGCGGAGAAAGCCTCAAAGAGATAATCCACTGGGGGTCCGCAGGCGGGAACCTTGTCTTCGGGCAGACTCTGTAACCAAAGCTGTTTAACGGAGAAGAAACCCCCGGCCATAGCTGTAATCAGGATCAGCCCCGCGTAGGATCGCTGTCCATTTTTTGACTGAGGATTGTGCAGGGCGGCAATGCCGCAGATTACCCCAACTGCAATAACAAAGACTCTCTGGGTAATACAGAGGTAGCAGGGTTCTAAGCCGAGATGATTCTGAAAATAAAACACGGCAATGGCAATAAGCCCAGCACAGCCGGTGGCGACAAGTAGGTTGGTTGTTCGATAGTTCGGTAAAATCACATGCAGCTCCTGATGCTGGTTGCCTGGGAGTTTAGTTTAATTCAATTTCCTGCAATGCGCTGTGCACAAATGTTTGCAGTCGCGGGTAGAGCTGATGAAACTCGCTATTTATGGCTTCCTGATGCTGAGCCACAATGGGCAGGGCGTCTTGCAGGGCCACCGGCTGACGAAAGCGTTGGCCTATACGCTGTAAAATAAGCGGTAAATTATCGGCATTGCTATAACTCTCTAACCAGCCGATTTTTGGGGCGTGTTCGAGAAAATACTGCGCTCGAGGTGGCAGGGTATCCCCGTAAACAGCCAGCTGGCCATAAAACTCCAAGCAAAACTCTTCCAGTGGCTGCTTATAATACTGCGTCCATTCCCGCGCCAAAAGATGGTCATAGACCACATCTGCAACGATGCCGGCATAGCGGCGCATGGGCTTTTCGAAACGCCGCAAAAACAGCTGTATCTCAGGCTGCTGATCTACAAAGGCGTCTAACTTGCGGTGGGCTGTTATGCCGGTTTCGATGGCAATAGGCAGTTGCCCTGACAGAGGGCCGCGCACAAAGTCTCCCAGTAAGCCACCAACCCTGTGTTCCGGGCTAGCGCCAGCCAGCGCAATATGAGCAAGGTAGTTCATTAGTAGTTGGCGAGAAACTCATCGAAGGAAACCTGGTCACTGGCTTCGATCTCGGCCTGCCCCTGCATAGATTGCTCAGCTAGCTGCTGATACTTGGCGAGGGTTTCATCGGTCGGTGGCCGTGCGAGAAAATAATCACGCTGCTCACTGGCTTTGCGCATTGCCATTGAATAGTAACTTTCATTATTCTCTGTCATCTCGCGGAGCAGGGTTGCTGCTGGTGTCGAACTATCGTCTTCCATACGCGCCAGCATAACGTTAAAGGCCGCGGTGTACGTTTGCGTCTGGTTGGCTTCGTCGAGTATAGCCGCTATGGGCTGAACCTCGGACAGCAGCTCATGGCCCCAGTCACGCAGCAGAACTTCCCCATCGCTACTCAGTAAGCTCAACTTGGGATCCCGGCCCCTGTAAACCGTGCGGGAATTATTGTCTGGAATCCGAGCATATTCCTTATTGTCCGTTTCTGGGCTGTCTTGCAACAGACAGAACATCAGGAATGTATCTAAAAAGCAGATGGTTTCTTCATCAATACCAGCGGCCACCAGCGGATTTAAATCAACGCAGCGGACCTCAATATATTCTACGCCGCCCTGCTCTAACGCATGTAAGGGCGTTTCACCTGAGGCTGCGGTGCGCTTTGGCCTGATGGCACTGTAAAACTCATTTTCAATTTGCAGCAGGTGGGTATTGAGTTGCTTATAGTTGCCCGCGTCATCTTTTAAACCGATGTCGTCATAGGCTGGATAGGGCTGTTGTAAGGCGTCGTGCAGCGTCTTAATGTATTGATCAATGCTGTTGTAGCAGACTACGAGAGAGCTCTGAGCGTCGCTTTGGTAGCCAAGGTCACCCATGCGCAGCGATGTGGCGTAGGGCGTGTGTAGGCTGTGGCTGTCGTCACCAACCGGTACTAGCTGATGTTCTCTACCACGAACAAAACTTTTACACACGGCGGGGGCAGATCCGAGCAAATAGAGCAGCAGCCATGAATAGCGGCGGAAGTTTCGAATTAGGGCAAAGTAACCTGCAGTTTTAAAATCCTTCAGGCTATCTGTGCTATCGCTGGCTTTTTGCAGTTCGCGCCAGAGATCATCCGGCACTGAAAAATTGTAATGAATGCCGGCAATGGTTTGCATCAGTCGACCATAACGATTTCCTAGGCCCACGCGATAAACGCCTTTCATGGTGCCAATGTTGGAGCTGCCATATTCGGCGATTGGAATGCTGCTGTCGTCCCCAAGCTGGCAGGGCATGCTGCTGACCCACAGCAACTCATCGTCAATATGTTGATAGGTATAGCGATGAATCTCGTTCAGCTCATTGAGCACCTCATCAATTGAGGAGGAGGGCGCGGTGATAAATTCGAGCAGGGCCTCAGAGTAGTCTGTGGTGATCGACGGATGTGTTAGGGCCGAACCTAGAGATTTTGGGTGGGGCGTTATCGCCAGCTTGCCGCTGGGTTGGACTCGCAGGCTTTCTTTTTCAATTCCCCGAGTAATGCCGGTCAGCAATGCTACTTTATCGGGGCCGCTCAAAAGAGCCAGTTTAGTCGTTAGTGACAAGGTAATTTTCCAATCAGGCCGCGTTGGACTGGTCGGAATTTGCAGCCACTTTTTCCGGCGCAATTAATATGGGGCGGCCCTTAGAGTCTGCGTCACATTCAACAATTGAAACCCGAAGATCAATGTCTTTGGCGTTAACTTCAATGAGTTGATTTAGCGCTATATCTCTATAGGGGCTGTGGAAGACGGAGTCTCGATGTGGCTCGGAGGTCCAGTCAAATTTTTTGGTCAGAACTAGATTATTCTGTGTCTTTAAAATATAAATTTTCATGCCAATCCCGTGACAGCCACTTTGATTTCCGGCACAGTGTAACCCATACCTGTGACTTATAAAAAGGGAAATCATATGAGTAAAACAGTACTAATTCCGATTGCTAATGGCAGCGAAGAAATCGAAGTAGTTACCATGATTGATGTTCTGCGCAGAGCAGACATCGAGGTCACTGTCGCCAGTGTGAGCGACGCCGACCACTGTCAAATTACGGGCTCTCATGGCATTAATATTGTGGCTGACTGCGCGATTGAAGACTGCGTAAAAACCGACTTTGATTTAATTGCAGTGCCCGGTGGACTGCCCGGCGCAGAACACCTCGCGGCCAGTGATGTACTCGATAAACTCCTGCGCAAGCAGGCAGCAGCGGGAAGGCTATACGGGGCAATATGTGCAGCACCCTTGCTGATCCTGGGCAGCAAAGGCTTATTAGAGAACAGAACAGCGACGGGCCATCCTAGGTTCTTGCCTGTTTCGGAAGCTAAAGAAGTGGACAGTGAATCTCGCGTGGTGGTGGATGGAAATTGCATTACCAGTCAGGGCCCAGGTACGGCCATTGATTTTGCATTGGAGCTAGTCGAGCAGCTGTGCGGCGTCGTCAAGCGAGAGGAGGTCAGCTCGCCTTTGGTGCTTATGACCTCAGCGGCTGCCTATTACTAGTTTTTGAAGATCTGCCCTTAGTTTACATTAAGGGCAGTTTTGCGCTCAGAACTTTTCGTTAATCTGGCTTTAAGGTTGGCGCCGGCCAAATAGAGGCAGGGCACAAAAACCAATGTCACTGTGGTGGCGAACAGCACGCCAAAGGCCAGTGACGAGACCATTGGAATCAAGAATTTTGCCTGCATGCTGGTCTCCAACAAAATGGGCACCAGTCCAATAAAGGTGGTGATCGAGGTGAGAATAATTGGCCTGAAGCGCTCATGACCGCCACGAATTAATGCCTCTTTGACATCCAGCCCCTCTTCCCTCAGTTGCGTGATTCGATCGATTAACACCAGGTTGTCATTCACCACCACTCCAGATGCTGCCAACACTCCCAGTAGTGATAGCACACTAAAATCTAGCCCCATTAGCAGGTGGCCAAATATCGCCCCCATGATGCCAAAGGGTACCGCCGACAAAACCCCCAATGGCTTGAGGTAGGATTTAAACTCAATCGCCATAAGCATATAGATCACCGCGAGTGCCAGGGTGAAGAGCTTGATAGATGAGCTGTAAAAATCTTCCTGATCTGCAAGTTCAGCGTCTTTATCGAAACTGACCTCGGGATACTTTAACGCCACCTCGGCGGCCACATCGCCGTAAATAATCTCAGCAATTTCACTGATAGTAATAGTGCCCATGACAGGCTGAGCCGTCACCTTGACGCTGCGCTCACGGTCCCGGCGGTTGATGCGACTATAGCCGGGTACATACTCCGCTTGGGCGACAGAATAAAAGGGTATCTCGGTACCACTGGGGGTGCGCACACGGAGATCTTCCAAGGTATCTACCTGGGCTCGATCCCCTTTGGGGTAGCGCACCATTACGCGCACATCATCTCGGCCTCTGGGTATGCGCTGAGCCTCAGCACCATAAAAACCCTGTCGAACCTGCCGGGCTACATCGGACAAACCAATACCCAAGTTGTCGGCATTGGCGAGCAGACTAATGTCGATATCAGAACGCCCCGAATGAATATTGTCACGGATATTGGTGGTGCCAGGCACCTGACTAAGCTGCGCCTTAACATAGGCAGTGGCGCCCTGAAGCTGTTCTATATTTGACGACGACAGCAGTACAGAAAATCGACCAGAGCTCGTTCGGGATAGGGATGCTTCGGTTTCAAAGCTCTTGGCTTCGGGCAGTTTGCCCACATGGTATTGCCAGCGCTCGGCAACCAATGCCGGATCTACCTTGCCACTGTGCTCCGGGCTTATCTCCAGGATTAACCGCAGGTGATCCCCCCACATAAAGGACAGCTGATTTCGGGTCAGGTCTTTGCTAGCTACCTGTGCGGCAATCAAAGGATCATCCGGCAGTTTAGTTACCGCCAGTTCCGCACGCTTGATAATGTCCAGTTTCCGAGCCTTGGAATAGCCATCCGGCATATTAATCTTCATCTGGATGATGTCTGAGCCGACAGTGGGCATAAACCGCTGCTTGATATAACCAGAATCCACCAAGGTGATCGACAGAGCAAAGGCCAGGGTAAACCCGACTAGCGTCAGGTAGCGCCATTCCAGTGCTTTAATCAGCATGGGTTTATAGCTGTTTTTAGCAAAGGCCATCATACCTTTGGCGAACCACTGCCGCAGGTGGTAAAACTTAAGCCCCCATTTTGATTTAGGTGCCTGCTCTGGTTTCATTTGCGCCAGATGAGACGGCAGGATTAACAGTGACTCAATCAGGGAAAAACTCAGGGCAACAATGGTTACCGCCGGAATAGCCCAGAGCATTTTTGGCCAGATACCGGGTAAAAACAGCATCGGCAAAAATACAATCATGGTACTGACAACGGCGAGAATTACCGGCTTGCCCACCGCCTGAGCTCCCAGCTGCGCCGCTGCTTCAGGGTCGTAGCCCTCCTGCTGATGGCGATAGATACTTTCACCCACCACAATGGCATCGTCAACAATTATCCCCAGAATAAGCAGAAACGAAAACATGGATAACATATTGAGGGTGAGCCCCATGCTGGGCAGAATCCACAGTGCACCCATATAGGCAATGGCGATTCCCAGAGCTACCCAAAAGGCCAGCTGCGGGCTAAGAAACAACATAAGTACCACAAAGACCAGTATCAAACCGCCCAGCGCATTGCTTGAAAGCAGCTCTAGTCGGCTGGAAAACATGGTAGAAAAATCTGCCCAGGTAGAAATACCTAGCTCGGCGGGTAGGTAGTTAATCTCTTCGGCAATATAGCGTTTAACGGCGTCGGTGGTGGCCATTACATCCGGTTGATTGCCGACACTAATGCCGAGAAAAACCGCCGGCTGGCCATTAAAGCGTACCAGCGCATTACGCTCTTCAAAGGTATCTCTGACCGTGGCTACATCTGCAATTTTGATTTCAGTGCCATCACTGCGACTGCTAATCGAGATCTCTTTAAAGTCTTCTTCAAAATAGGCTTGGCCGCGGGTTTGAATTTGAATATCACCGCTGGTTGAGCGAATGGTGCCTGCGGGAAGGTTGAGCGATGAGCGACGAATACCATTGACCACATCGTTAAACGAGATCCCATAGCGGCGCATGGCTGCTTCCGAGAGCTCAATGTCAATCTGTGCGTCGCGCACGCCGTTGAGGTCTGCATAGTCCACCTCAGGCAGCGCGGCTAAATCATCTCTAACCCGCTCGCCGTACTCTTTGAGTACGGCTTCGTCTGCGTCGCCAAACAGCGCGACACGGATGACTTCCGCGCGCAGTATCTGTTCCATGACGATGGGGCGCTCGGCATCTGCCGGAAAAGTGACAATGGAATCAACGCGACTTTTAATATCGTTGAGCATCTTGTTCATATCGTGACCGGTGGCCACTTCAACTGTAACCTTACCTCTGCTCTGGCGCGCCTCGGAGGTGATATGTTTAATGCCCTCAATATTGTAGATAGCCTCTTCAATACGAATCACTATCTGCTCTTCGACTTCCCTGGGACCAGCGCCGGGGTAGGGCATATTGATATCGATAAAATTGACTGGTATTGCAGGAAATACTTCCTTACCAATACTTGATGCGCCCATAGCGCCACCGGCCAGTATCAGAACCATCATCAAATTGGCCGCGATCGGGTTGCGTACAAACCAGGTGATCAAGCTATTCAAGAGGCGTCACCGGCAGACTGTTGCGTTTGCAGGGGCTCTTGGTTTCGCTGAGGCTCTTGTTTTAGCTGAGGCTCTTGCCCTAGCTGAAGCTCTCTGTCTAGCCGAGGCTCCCCCTCAAGCTGAGGCTCTACCTTCATGCCATTAATGGGTAATGAGATTCTAGTCGTTACAATTTTTGTACCTGCGGGAATCCCCACAGCAACCACCGACATTGAGTCCGAGCGCACAATAGATACCGGTTGAAAATACACCTGATCCTGATCGTTAAGGACTAAAATCTCTCTGCCTCGATAGACCGAATCCTTGGGCAATCTAAGGGCATTTTCAATGACCTTCCCATCGATGTCGGCTTCCACAAATAGGCCAATACTCAGGGGCGGTCGACCATCGGTGGGATCTGCCCTAAAGGGGTTTTTAACCTCAGCCACGGCAAAGGTCATTCGGCTTTGCACATCAATACTGGCATCTGTACGTACAATTCTACCCTGCCATTCATGGGTGAGATCACCAACACGGCTGCGCAAGCGAACCTCAGGAAAGCTCTGAGTCTGGCTGTCTTCATAGCTCACGGGCAGGTCCACTAGAATTGCCTCGCGATCAGAAAGCGGTAGGCGCACTTCTATAACATCTGTGCTGTAGACCTTGGCAATACGCGCCCCTGGCGTAACATATTGACCAAGATCGACAAAAGTCTGACGAATACGCCCCTGAAAAGGCGCACTGATAGCTGTGCGGGCCAGGTCTAACTGGGCTTTCTGTTGGTCTGCACGAGCAGACTCAAGCGTCGCTTCGGCGGCGTGTAGCTGGGGCTGGCGGAGAAATAATTTATTGGCTGTACTATCACCCAGATCTCGCCACTCTCGTTTGGCCTGCCGTGAACGACCCTTTTCCAGAGCGACCTGCTCTTCTACTCTGGCTACCTGAGCCTTGGCGCGAATAACGGCAAACTCATAGTCAGCCGGTTCAATCTGTACCAGTTTCTGATCTGACTGAAAAAAACCGCCATTGGCATAGATATCTGCCACCCCGACAATCTTCCCTGAGACCTGTGAGACCAGATCTATCTCCCGCTTGGGTGCCACCGTACCCTGAGAATTTATGTTCATCTTGAATGAGGCAGGAGCAGCGACCATCACATCAACTTTTAACAGTGGCGCCGCAGCTGTGGCGGTACGCTGAGTTTTGGGTTTTAGCAGCGCGAGGGCTGTGATTAGAGTAGCACCTACTATGACTAGGAGTAGGGTCACCTTGGCTTTATGGCGAACAAGAGACATTGGCGATCGGACCTTTTCGGAACCTTATAATTAGATTTAAGTGGGTATTCAACGCTGTTGAACAACCGCGGTTGACAATATACGCACCAATTATGCCAATAGATGCGATGTCGCGATAGGCTGCACTAGGCTGAGCGAGCGATCCAGACTTTGAAGCGCTGTAAAAACTCAGGAACTCGATAAAAGATAAAGCCAGTAAAGAGGACATTGAGTAGAGCAATAGCCAAAAAGAACTCGGGAATAGACCAGCCCAAAATACTTAAAAATAGTATGCCAATCAAACTACCTACCACCATATAAAAGGCATTACAGATATTGTTCACCGACAGAACCCGCGCTCGAACATTACTCGCCGAACGCTGCTGAATTATGGAGTAGAGCGGCACAATAAACAGCCCGCCACAGAGGCCGATAAACATAAGATCCAAGCCAACCCGAATGCCGCCAGATAGACTAAAGAATTCACTGGGCAATATGCCAACAGCACCTTGATTCGCAAACTGAAATGCATTGGATGAGAAAAATAAATCAACGGCAAAGACCGTTAGACCTATTGCCCCAAGAGGAATAAGCCCGGGTTCCACCTTGCCTCCAGAGAGCTTATTACACAATAGAGAGCCAATAGCGACGCCAACAATAAAGGCCGCCAACAGAATTGAAATCAATGTGGGGTGACCATTGAGCACGGTCACCCCAAAGTTTGGCACCTGCGTTAAAAAGCTACCGCCATAAAGCCAAAACCAAGAATTGGCCAGGATACAATAAAATACTGTGCTATCTTTTCTAGCTAATGCAAAATTCTCCCGCGCCTGACGAATCGGGTTTAGCCCAATCACAATGTTGCTGTTTTCTGCTGCCGCTTCGGGAATCTGGCGACTGCATAGCCAACCAATAATGGCCACTACAACCGTCATGGCGCCTACCAATATAGGTCCTTGCTCAAAGGTGACTACCCATCCGCCAATCAGCGTGCCCATTAAAATCGAAACAAAGGTCCCCATTCCCACCTGAGCATTACCGCCAAGTAGTTCATCAGTACTTAAATGCTGGGGAATAATTGAATATTTGATGGGGCCAAAAAAGGAAGACTGCACCCCAAGGAAAAACAAAATGACCAGCATAATAGCAATATTCTGAGTCCAGAGTGCAAAGCATCCTGCCAGCATAATTATGATTTCAGCAAATTTGATGCGCCGGATTAATAATGCCTTATCGTATTTATCAGCGAGCAGTCCTGCTGTTGTCGAGAATAGAAAAAATGGCAGAATAAAAAGCCCAGCAGCAAGATTGGTTGTAAAATTAGTGCTGCTATCTGAGCCGGCTATGGCACTACTAACCACAATAACTAGAAGGGCGTTTTTAAAAAGATTATCATTCAGTGCACCCAGAAATTGAGTGACGAAAAAAGGTAAGAAGCGTCGCTGGGTGAAAAGGTGGAACTGACTTTGCTGTTGCTGTTCCATAACCAAGCCCTATTTTATTATTATTTTTGCTGCGATCTTATTTAGAAAGATGACTCAGACTGGCTGCGTTGACTTCCCAGTTTTGACCATCAAAATCATCAACCTGTATGGAGTTTATATATGTTCGATCAAGACAGCGCAAATTGACACTGATGCCATCGGGATTAGAACGGGGGGTATAGAAAGCTTTGATGCCACAGTGCTGGCAAAAAGTATGCTGAGCCACGCCGGTATTAAACTGATAGGTAGTAATATCATCTTTACCCGATAGCAGGCGAAACTTCGAGGCGGGCACAATCATTTGGTCACCACCACTGACATAGCAGACCGAACAATTGCAGGCGTGAGCATGGAGGTCTGAGGGGGCATCAATTTCGAAAGTGACTGCGCCGCAATGGCAAGCGCCGTGGTGAATCTTAAGTTCTGTCATCGGTTAAATCCGGTTTTTTTATCAACTTAAATGTTAGCGTCTGTTGGGTAAGGCTTGATTAACGTTGCTTGGTGACTGTTATTCCCAGTACCGTGGTTTTCTTGCTGCCATAATGTCGGCGCGGCTCATCAATAAAGGTGCGCAGTTCAGTGAAGCCTGCCTTCCTCATCATACCAGCAGACGCAGCATTCTGCTCATGACGGTCGATAATCAACATTGAGGCCTCAAAGTCTGGTGCAGATTCAATGACTAATAAGAGTAATTTCGATCCTATACCCTGACCGCCATAGTTTTTATGTACAGCGGCTTCGGCGATATAAATGGTGGTATTTGAATCGCTGAACTGGTGATACTGACTGGGGAGTATTTCAGGGTGGTAGAAGATAACGAATCCCACGTGCTGATTGTTATCTGTAGCGACCAGCGCACTGGCCTGTCCCTGGGCAACCAGAGAAAATTCGTTATCAACACCGTCTATGGGCAAGTTATTCCATGGATTGGTGCCATGTTCAAACAGAAAAGATTTTAAACTCTCCAGCTCGTCTACTTGCGCGCGTCGATAACGAATCATCGTTGGAAAATTATTTACGTCGCATGGCACCAAAGAATTCGGTATTACTCTTGAAGCCTTTTAACTTCTCAACCATAAACTCTGCCGCTGCTAGGTCTTCCATGTCGTGTAATAGTTTACGTAAAATCCAAACCCGCTGAAGTTCTGACTCATCCATCAACAAGTCTTCACGACGAGTGCCGGAACGACGAATATTAATCGCTGGGTAAACACGCTTTTCTGCAATCTTGCGATCCAGAATCAATTCCATATTACCGGTGCCCTTAAACTCTTCATAGATAACCTCATCCATTTTAGAGCCGGTCTCAACCAGAGCGGTGGCGATAATACTTAGGCTTCCACCATGTTCAATATTACGTGCCGCACCAAAGAAACGTTTTGGCTTTTCTAATGCATGGGCGTCAACACCACCCGTAAGTACCTTACCGGAAGAGGGAATAACCGTGTTGTAGGCACGGGCTAAACGAGTAATAGAATCCAGAAGAATAACCACGTCTTTTTTGTGTTCTACCAGCCGCTTGGCTCTTTCGATCACCATTTCAGCAACCTGCACATGACGTGTTGGCGGCTCATCAAAAGTTGAGGCAATCACTTCGCCGCGCACAGTGCGTTGCATTTCTGTCACTTCTTCAGGACGTTCGTCGATCAGTAACACGATAATAATACATTCTGGATTATTACGAATAATCGACTGAGCGATATTCTGCATCATAATTGTTTTACCGGCTTTCGGCGGTGCAACAATCAAACCGCGCTGGCCTTTACCTATAGGCGCAACCAGGTCAATGATTCGGCCGGTAATATCTTCGGTAGAACCATTGGCTGATTCCAGCGATAAACGCTGATCGGGAAATAATGGGGTAAGGTTTTCAAAAAGAATTTTATTGCGAGCATTTTCTGGGGCATCGAGATTGATCTCGTCAACCTTGAGCATGGCGAAATAACGCTCACCATCTTTAGGGGGTCTGATCTTTCCGGCAATGCCATCGCCAGTGCGCAGGTTAAAGCGTCTAATCTGGCTGGGTGATACATAAATATCGTCGGGCCCTGCTAGGTAAGAGGCACCAGCGGAGCGTAAAAAACCAAATCCATCCGGGAGTATTTCTAGAACTCCATCACCATAAATGTCTTCGCCGCCTTTTGCGTGTTTCTTGAGTAGGGCAAAGATAATGTCTTGTTTACGTGAGCGCGCTAAATTTTCGAGACCCATTGCAGTGGTCATTTCAATTAATTCAGCGATTGGTTTTTGCTTTAGTTCGGATAGATTCATAGGAAGGGTTTTTCGGTTTGCTATAGGTTTAGGAGGATATGGCTAAATGCCATTTATAAAAAGATTGGGTTTTTTAAAGCCGGTTGTGGCGCAAATGGAGTAGTTGTGGAGCGTCAGAAGAGGCGTAAATTAAGAAGTAATACTTGAAGTATAGCGGTGGATTCGCAAAGCGCAAGATAAAGTTTTGCGGCCCTATGAGCAGAGCCGCAAAAGTATTTACACCAGGCCTTCAACAAATTCGACTAACTGGGCCTTAGATAGAGCGCCAACTTTGGTCGCTTCTACCGTACCGTTCTTAAATACTAGAAGGGTTGGAATGCCGCGAACATTGAACTTAGCCGCAGTTTCTGGGTTGCTATCGACGTCAACTTTACAGATTTTGATTTTGCCAGCGTACTCATCGGCAACTTCATTGAGGATTGGGGCGATCATTTTGCAAGGACCACACCATTCTGCCCAAAAATCTACCAGTGCAGGGGTGTCAGATTGCAATACATCGGTTTCAAAGCTTGCGTCAGTGACGTGAACAATGTTGTCGCTCATTTTAGGGATATCTCCAGTAGATCGGGTTTTAGTATGTGTTTCTAATTTTTCAGCATAATAGCATCCAGGTTGGGAGCGCAACAATGGATATGCTCAATTGGTATAAAAGATTTAAACTATGACCTTGCTGTAGGTCCAACTGCATACACATTTACGCTGGGGAAGATATGTCGATTACCAAAGTTGCACTGGTTGTTCTCTTAGGGCTGTTTGTAGGAGCCTTTTTTGCCTTTGATGGCCAGCAATACCTCTCATTAGGGTTCTTTCAGCAATATTATCAACAGCAACCGCTGTTATCCGCACTGATCTACTTTGTCGTCTATGTACTGGCAACCAGTCTGTCCCTGCCGGGCGCTGCTCTGCTGACTATTATTGGCGGCATGATCTTTGGCCTTTGGATGGGTGTTCTGTTGGTGTCGTTTGCCAGCACCCTGGGTGCTACAGCCGCTTTTTTGATCTCACGATTTGTGTTGCGGGACTGGGTACAGCATAAATTTGGGGTCTACCTTAAAGCTATCAATACTGGTGTAGAAAAAGACGGAGCCTTCTATCTATTTAGCCTGCGGCTTATTCCACTATTTCCGTTCTGGATAATTAATCTGGTGATGGGGCTAATGCCAATTAGAGTCAGTACCTATTATTGGGTGAGCCAGCTGGGTATGTTGGCCGGCACATTGGTCTTTGTTAATGCTGGGGCAACCCTAGGTGCGGTAGAGGAATTCTCCACGGCTGGCATATTGACTCCCAGCTTGCTGCTGTCATTTGTACTGTTGGCAATATTTCCCTTTATAGCACGAAGCCTGTTGGCTGCCCTGCAGCGGCGCAAGGCTCTGGCGGGTTTTAAACGACCCAAAAAGTTTGATACTAATTTGCTGGTCATCGGGGCGGGTAGCGCAGGGTTAGTTAGCGCTTACATCGCAGCAACGGTAAGGGCCAAGGTGATGTTAGTTGAAAAAGTCGCCATGGGCGGTGACTGTCTCAACACAGGCTGTGTGCCCAGCAAGGCCTTAATTCGTGCCGCCAAGTCGGTGAAGGATATCGAAAGAGCCAGTCGCTTTGGTATAGAGGCGGGCGTGCCTGTTGTGGACTTTGCCAAGGTAATGGGTCGAGTACAGGATGTGATTGGCGAGATTGCGCCCCATGATTCTGTTGCGCGTTTTACGGGTCTGGGTGTGGATTGCGTCGAGGGTAATGCCCGTATTCTGTCTCCCTGGGAAGTGGAGATAGACGGCCGTATTCATAGTGCAAAACGAATTATTTTGGCCACGGGCGCCAGCCCAATTGTGCCTCGAATTTCTGGTATTGAGCAGGTAGAGGCCCTCACCTCAGAAAATCTCTGGGAATTGCGTGAATTGCCAGAACGACTACTAGTGATGGGTGGTGGCGCCATTGGTTGCGAACTGGCCCAGGCCTTTCAGCGGCTAGGTTCTCAGGTCACCTTGGTAGATGCCATGCCCCAGTTATTGCCCCGAGAAGATACAGATATTGTGGCGCAGCTAACCCAGCAGTTAGCAGAGGAGGGTGTGCGGATTCTAACGGGCTATTCTGTGACTTCCTTTAATGCCCAAAATGGGCAGCGAAGAGCAATCCTGTCCAGGTCTGAGGCCAGCCAGATTACCGTTGAATTTGATCGAGTCTTAGTCGCGGTTGGCCGCAAAGCCAACACCAGTGATTTTGGTCTTGAGGCGCTGGGCATCCAACTTAACAGCAATGGCACTGTGACCACGGACAGGTATCTGCGCACCAGCTGCCCGACTATTTTTGCCTGTGGGGATGTTGCAGGCCCTTACCAGCTAACCCATGCAGCCGGCCATCAGGCCTGGTTTGCGGCGGTGAATGCGCTGTTTGGCGGCTGGAAAAAGTTTGCCGTGGACTACCGTGTGATTCCCCAGGCCATTTATACTGATCCGCAGCTGGCGAGAGTGGGCCTCAATGAACGGGAGGCCAAGGAGCAGGGCATAGCCGTAGAAGTCACGATTTATGATCTCGCTGATTTAGATCGGGCTATCGCTGATGGCGATGCCCAAGGCATGGTGAAGGTACTTACTGCGCCGGGCAGTGACAAGATACTGGGGGCGACTATTTTGGGTCCTCAGGCGGGCGAGCTGTTAACGGAGTTTGTTACCGCGATGAAACATAATTTTGGTCTAAATAAGATACTGGCGACCATTCATAGTTATCCGACTCTGAGCGAAGCGAATAAATATGTAGCAGGAGAGTGGAAGCGCAAGCATGTCCCGCAAAAGCTGTTGAACTGGGTGGGCAAATACTTCCAGTGGGTGCGCGGCGGCTAGCTAGTCCCCTGCAGCCTTAAGAAAGTCTGGCACTGGCTCATGGCCAACCACAGACTGGGGGTCAATATGGATAATAATCTCTGATCCTGGGAAGGCTTCGAGCAAACTAAACTCCACCTCATCCGAGATTCTGTGAGCTTCCAATAGCGATAGATCGTCATCCAACTCTAGGTGCAGCTGGATAAACGTCATGGTGCCTGAGTGTCTGGAGCGTAAATCATGGAGGCCACGGGCACTTGGATGTTCGCGGACCAGCTGTTTTATTTTATCCCGCTGTTCATCCGGCAATTCCCGATCCATCAGATGGTCATAGGAAACAATAATAATTTCTCGCGCGCTGTAAAGAATGTAGAGGGCAATCGCCACGGCAAATAGCGCATCAAACCCAGCCCAGCCTTGCACGGATAACCAGAGTGCAAGAATAACGCTGGCGTTCACTAACAGGTCAGTGCGGTAGTGAAGGGAGTCTGCTTTGATTGCCGTACTGTTGGTTTTGCGGATTACATGGCCCTGAATGCCCAGCAGCATTAAAGTAGCAGCGATAGAAAATAGCATTACCGCCATACCGATACCGCTGGATTCTATGGCAATGGGCGAGATTAGGCGGCGACTTGCTTCGAGGAGTAAAAATCCGGCGGAACCAGCGATAAACATAGCCTGACTTAAGCCGGCCAATGCCTCTGCCTTGCCGTGACCGAATCTATGTTCCTTGTCGGCTGGGGTTAGGGCATGACGCACTGCAATCAGGTTAATCAGAGAAGCCAGGGCGTCCAGCACCGAGTCAATCAACGTGGCCAGCAGGCTAACGGAGTCAGAGAGCCCCCAGGCAATAAGCTTGGCGACAATCAGTGTGACCGCCACAGAGATTGAGGCATAGGTCGCGAGGCGCAGCAGTCGGGCTGTTTCCTCGAGGGATGTTTGGCGTATGCCTGTTTCGGTCATAGGAGCTGGTCTGATATTTTTGTTAGGGCGTGATTCTAGCAAATACCGGCCATCTACGAGAAGCTTTGCAGGACAGTATTTAAAAACTGATAGCCTAGGGGGGTGGTGCGGTAATGGGCACTGTCCATTACCAATAAGCCCTGTGACTGCAGGCTCCGTAATTGCTTTTCGATGCTTGATGGCGCTAATCCAGTTCTGGGCGATAGATATTCAGCTGGCACACCCTGCTTTAAGCGCAGACCATTCATCATAAATTCTAGCGCCATTTCGTCATTGGCAATGGCGTTATTCTGGGCCAGCGCACTGCCCACTCGCGCCAGATAGTTATCTGGCTGACGAGTTTTAGTCGTGCGAATTACCGATTGGTCGCTGACCAACGTGATCTTGCCATGGGCGCCGGCGCCAATACCTAGATAGTCACCAAACTGCCAGTAATTAAGGTTGTGTAGAGATTCTTTGTGAGCCAGGGCAAAGGCCGAAACTTCATACTGGGCGAAGCCATTTTCCTGCAAGAGACACATGCCAGCATGCTGGATATCGGCCAGTCGATCATCGTTGGGTAATAGGGGCGGGCGAGAATAGAACTCTGTATTGGGTTCAATCGTAAGCTGGTACCAGGAAATATGCTGGGCACCCTGATCCATTGCCATCTGTATATCAGCCTCTGCTTCAATTTGGCCTTGGTCTGGCAGGCCGTGCATCAGGTCAATATTAAAGTTATCAAAACCCACAGAGCGGGCAGTGTCGATTGCACTTAGGGCCTGGGCGCCACTATGTATGCGGCCAAGTCGCTCAAGATGGCGGTCGGCGAAACTCTGCACGCCAATCGATAGGCGATTAACGCCGGCCTGATAAAAGTCATGGAAACGCTGTTCTTCAACAGTGCCCGGATTGGCTTCAAGGGTAATCTCAATGTTGGGTTCAAAGCCAATAAGCTGTTCGGCGGCGTTGATAATCTCACTAATTCCGGCCGCCGAAAAAAGACTGGGAGTGCCGCCGCCAAAGAAAATTGTATGAAGCTTTCTGCCCTGCACCCAATGCAGGTCGGCTTTAATATCGGCAATTAGCGCAGCGACATAGGCGCGCTCGGGAATTTCTTCTGCGGCCTGATGGGAATTAAAGTCGCAATAAGGACATTTGCGCACACACCAGGGAATGTGAACATAGAGAGACAGTGGCGGTAGCTGCAACACTGATTAGCAGGTTTGCAATTGCAGTAACAAGTTAGCAATCGCCTTACCGCGATGGCTAATCCGGTTTTTAATCAGCTTGTCGAGCTCGGCCGCATGGCAGTCAGTCTCGGTAACATGAAAGATGGGGTCATAACCAAAGCCCTGGTCACCACGAGATTCTGTGGCAATGGTACCTTCCCAGGTGCCCTGGCAGATGATCGGGGTAGGGTCATCGCCGTGACGCATATAGACAATGACGGTCTGATAGCGAGCGCTACGCTGGTCTGCTGGCACATCGGTCATGAGCTCGAGGAGTTTGTCTTTGTTGGTGTCGTCAGTGGCGCCTTCACCGGCAAAGCGTGCAGAATAGATGCCTGGCGCGCCTTTTAGATAATCCACTTCCAGTCCGGAATCGTCGGCTACTGCGGGCAAATTGGACAGTTTAGCGGCATTGCGCGCCTTGAGAATGGCATTTTCCACGAAGCTGAGACCGGTCTCTTCGATGTCTGGAATACTGAGGTCAGTCTGGGGGATTATTTTAATCCCCAGACCGCCTAACAGTTCCTGCAGTTCTTTTATTTTGCCTGCATTGGCGCTGGCCAATACCAAATCTTTTGGACTGCTGCTCAAGGTAATGTTCCTGTGGTAATGCTAGTCGTGATACATTTTTTTCTGGAATTTAAAATCGTAGCCGTAGTTTAGGCTATCAACCTGCGGCTTCACATTGATTTTGAAAGTCAGAAAATCTTCGTTGTCGAATTCAAAGGGCGCCAGATAGTAAACCGTATTCTGCTCCCGCACAGCAATAAACTCCAAGGTTTGGCTCTGCTGTAGGATGTTAGAGACGGTACCGGTGACAGTTCCCTCTACGCCAACTCCCAGCTCCTTAACCATGGCTATATTGACCAGCCCCTTGCCTTCACCGCGCACAATATTATTGGCGACAGCTATGTCGGGCTCAATAAAAGAAGCACCAAAGGCGCTGTAGAAGATTTTGTGCTCACCATACTGCTTATACATTGTCTGTTCGAATGCCTGACTTAACAGAGGCGCTGTCAGCAGGCAGATTGTTAGAATTAAGCGTTTCATAGGCTAGTTCCTTTTGGCTATTTAATGGGGCCATTTATTAGGGCCATTAATGAAGGCGATGGACTGAGTTACCGACTTAAATGATACACCGCAGTCTCAGTGAATAAATTCGGCCATAGGCTTTTGAGTAGATTATCTGGAAATTGTTCGGCAATAAATTTGCGATGCAGCACATTAATATTGCGCTCGCTGCACAGGGCTTCGAAATCACTGTAGGTAAAGAAGTGAATATTGGGTGTGTCGTACCATTCGTACGCCAGCTGCTTGGTCACCGGCATACGCCCGCGAAACGCCAAATAGGCTCGGGTGCGCCAGCTGCCGAAGTTGGGGAAGGTAATAATGCATTGATTGCCGATTCTAAGCATCTCATCCAGCACCAGATGGGGATGGCGCATAGCTTGCAATGCCTGAGTCATGATTACCGTGTCAAAGCTTTGGTCGGCAAAGTTATCGAGACTATTGTTGAGGTCCTGTTCAATAACATTGACCCCCCGGGCAATACAGTCTTCGATTGATTGACTGTCGATTTCGAGACCATAGCCTCGAATGCTGTGATTTTTGGTTAGATCTGCCAATAGTGATCCGTCGCCGCAGCCCAAGTCCAGTAGTCTTGAACCCGGTTTGATCCAGTCGCTGATAAAGTTAAAGTTCTGATTCATTGACTCGACTCCAGCTGATTGGCAACGCGATTCAGGTAGCCACCGAGGGCCACGTGGTAGCGACTGTTGGGGAGTAAAAATGAGTCATGGCCCTGATTGGAATCAATGGCGGCGTAGGAAACATCCTTGCCGGCTCTTATTAGAGCGTCAGTGATTTCCTGGGAGCGCTGAGGGGAGAATCGCCAATCGCTACTAAAAGAAATCAGTAAAAACTTACACTGAGCATGGGCAAAAGCTTCAGCAGCACTGTTGTTGTACTCGCGCGCCAGATCAAAATAGTCGAGCATCTTGGTAATTAGAATGTACGAGTTAGCGTCGAAGGCGTTGGAGAATTTATCCCCCTGATAATTGAGGTAGCTCTCAACCTCGAACTCGACGGGATCTGCTGTGCCATCAATAAAATCACCGCTAGCCAGTTCCCGGCCAAATTTCTTGCCTAGCACCTCATCGGATAAATAGGTGACATGACCAATCATGCGCGCCAATGCCAGCCCATGGAGCGGGGCT
>Ga0115569_10000182_pt1 | contig 50627 bp, 50 predicted proteins | sample COGITO_mtgs_1205_2_FD_87295 | JGI IMG/M metagenome (GOLD analysis project Ga0115569, IMG submission 87295) | Pelagic marine microbial communities from North Sea - COGITO_mtgs_120503 | ecosystem: Environmental > Aquatic > Marine > Epipelagic | place: Germany:Helgoland, sampling site Kabeltonne... | reverse complement strand
TATATCTCCATTAAAAATAAAGTGTACTTGCCCAGTTTTTTTAAAATCAATTATTTTAGTTTTAAACCCTCCTCTTTTTCTCCAAAATTTTGCTGCTTTGCATGCAGCTGCTACAACTGAACTTTCCTCAATTGCCATAGGAATAGTATAGTCTTTTCCATCAATTAAAAAATTGGGAGCTAGTCCTAGAGGTAAAAAAAAATTTGAGATGGTGTTTTCAGAAAATTCATCATGTACTTTTTGTAAATCACTGTCATTTACCCAGTACTGCTCAATTAATTTTAAGGAACTTTTATCGTCTTGAAAATATGTTTTGTTAACCCAAGCTATTTTTTCAGGTTTGGTTAATTTGGAAAACCCTTCAATTTTATTTTTTACATTATTTTTTTTCACCGCATAAAGATAGTAATTGTGTTAATTAGTTGAATAATATGACCTTTTATAATTATATATTAGTTCTCATATTTAATAAAAATCAATTACTCATGAAAAATTATTTAAAATATTGCTTGATATCTTTTTTTGTTATTACATTATTTAGTTGTGAAGAGAATCAAAAATCTAATCCCAACATTATATATATTTTGGCTGACGATTTGGGCTACGGCGAAATTGGAGTATTCGGTCAAAAACATATTGAAACGCCTAATATTGACGCTTTGGCAAAAGAAGGGATGATTTTTACAGATCATTATTCTGGATCCCCAGTTTGTGCTCCATCAAGAAGTGTTTTAATGACCGGTCTGCATACAGGAAAAACACCAATAAGAGATAATGGTGAATGGGGTGAAAGAGGAAATGTTTGGAGTTTTAAAGCGATGTTAGACAATCCTGAGTTGGAAGGACAAAGACCCATGCCTGATTCTATAATAACAGTTGCACAAGTACTTAAAAATAATGGTTATAAAACGGGAATGGTTGGAAAATGGGGCTTGGGAGCTCCAAACACAAATAGTATTCCAAATGAAAAAGGTTTTGATTTTTTTTACGGTTATAATTGTCAAAGAATAGCTCACTCTTATTATCCGACTCATCTTTGGAAAAATAAAGAAAGAGAATATTTAGATAATTATTTGGTTGAAAAAAATGAAGATTTAGCACCAGATGCAGATATTTTTGATGAAAAAAGCTATTCAAAATATAATCAGAAAGATTACACACCAACATTAATGCATAAGGAGGCTTTGAATTTTATTGAAACTAACAAGGATGAAAATTTTTTCCTTTACTACGCTTCACTTATTCCTCACTTAGCTCTACAAGCCCCTAAAAAATGGGAAGATTATTACAGAAAGAAATTTGGTAAAGAAGAGCCATTCACTGGAAAATCATATTACCCTAGTATGACACCTAAAGCTACTTATGCAGCGATGATTTCTTATTTAGACGAGCAAGTCGGTGAAATTGTTTTAAAATTAAAAGAAATTGGAGAATATGAAAATACACTGATAATATTCACTAGTGATAATGGGCCGAGCTTTTTGAAAGAAGTCGATTTAACTTTTCTTGAAAGCACATCTTTTTTAAACAGTTCTAGAGATAGGGTTAAGGGCAGTATGAATGAAGGTGGAATTAGAGTACCTATGATAGCGTCTTGGCCTAATGTAATTAAAAAAGAAACTAAAACTAATCACATTTCATCTTTTCAAGATTTTTATGCAACCGTTTGTGATATATTGAAAGTTGAACCACCATACCAAATTGATGGGTTAAGTTTTTATCCAACCTTAAAAGATGAAAATCAAAGTAAACATGAGTACTTATACTGGGAGATAGCTGCAAAAAGTGGACAACAAGGTATTCGATATGGAAAATGGAAAGGAATAAAAAAGAACTTACAAAAAGGTAAGCAGCAATTAAAGCTATATAACCTTGATGAAGATATTTTAGAATTAAATGATATTGCTGAAAAATATCCTGAAATTGTATCAAAGTTAGAGGAGTTTTTAATTGAAGCTAGAACAAATCCTCAATTAGATAGGTTTAAAATTAAAGGTTTAGGAGACTAACATTATGACTGACTCAATTGTTATAATGGCGGCGGGAGCTTCTACAAGAATGAAAAAGTCTACAATTGATAATAGTCTGAGTAATGAAAAAGTTAAAGAAGCCAACAACAAAAGTAAGGCTTTAATAGAATTTGGGGAAAAAAGTATTCCATTTATAAGCTATCTGTTACAAAACATTATTTATTCTGGTTTTAAAAACATTTATATCGTAACAAGTGAAAATGACATACATTTTAGAAAAAATTTTCAAGATATTTTAAAAATAGATTTAAGTAAATCAAATATTTTTTTTTCCATACAATATATTACTATTAATCGAAAAAAACCCCTAGGAACAGCTGATGCGATTTTACAGACGATGAATCAATTTCCTGAGTTAAAGACCAATTTATTTTGTATCTGTAACGGAGATAATTTGTATTCAAAACAAGCCTTAACAACAATAAGAAAAACGAAATTTAAGAATGCTTTTATTGCTTACGATAGAGAAGGGTTAAAATTTTCGAAAAAAAGAATTTCTTCTTTTGCGATTGTTAAAATTGATGACGAAAACAACTTAATTGATATTATCGAAAAACCAGGTAAACAAACGATCAATGAATCTAAAGACTCATTGGGTAAAATCAGAGTTAGTATGAATCTTTTAAAATTTGACGGCAAACATTCTTACATCTATTTTAATAATTGTAGAATAAATAAAAACAGAAATGAGAAAGAAATTCCAGATGTTATTAAAAAAATGACTAGTGAAGGGAAAATAAATATTAATGGGATTCTAATGTCGGAAAATGTTCTTGACTTAACTTCTAAAAAAGATATAGCTAAAGTTCAGAAATACATTTTTTGATATTCTTTATCTATATAAATATGTGCTTAAGCTATTAATTATGTAAATTTATAAGACATTGACTTAAATTCACATAATTAATTCCCATATGATTGAATTATCTTCATTTGACTACACTATAATAGCTTGTTTTTTTTCTATAACATTAATCATAGGTTTTTTAGTATCAAAAAAATCTTCCTCCAGTTCCTCTGAGTATTTTTTGTCAGGAAGAAATATGCCTTGGTGGTTATTAGGTATTTCAATGGTAGCCACAACTTTTTCCACTGATACGCCAAATCTTGTAACAGATATCGTAAGAACAAGTGGCGTTTCTGGTAATTGGGTTTGGTGGGCATTTTTATTAACTGGTTTACTAACAGTTTTTGTTTATGCCAAACTGTGGAGAAGGTCAAATGTTAATACCGATATGGAATTTTATGAACTTAGATACAGTGGTTGGGGAGGTAGATTTTTAAGAGGATTTAGGGCTATTTATTTAGGAGTTATTTTTAATGTAATGGCTATGTCAGGTGTGACACTTGCAGCAATCAAAATTGGTGAGATAATGCTTGGTCTTTCTCCCATTGATACAATATTATATGCAGGAACTATTACAGTTGTTTTTAGTACTGTAGGAGGATTTAGAGGCGTGGTTTATACAGATTTTATATTATTTTTTGCAGCGATGGTAGGTTCTGTAGGAGCAGCATATTATTTGGTTAACATTCCTGAGGTTGGTGGAATGGCTAATTTAATTGCCAATACACCTAAAGATATGCTTTATTTAACCCCTAGTTTTGATGATCCAGATATCTATATCCCTTTACTAATTGTTCCCTTAGCTGTGCAGTGGTGGAGTTCATGGTATCCTGGTGCTGAACCAGGAGGAGGAGGATATATTGCTCAAAGAATGTTAGCTGCAAAGGATGAAAACCATGCAATAGGTGCTACATTTTTCTTTAACGTAATGCATTATGCTTTAAGACCATGGCCATGGATTATTGTTGCTTTAGCTTCTTTAATTGTTTTTCCAGATTTAGCTAGTATTCAAGAAGCCTTTCCTAATGTTTCTGATGATAAACTTGGACATGATTTAGCATATCCAGCGATGTTAACAATGTTACCCTCTGGTTTATTAGGTCTTGTTGTTGCTTCTCTAGTAGCGGCTTATATGTCAACGATTTCTACGCATCTCAATTGGGGATCTTCTTATATTGTTAATGATTTTTACAAACAACAAATTAAAAAGAATGCGTCTGAGAAAGAACTTGTAAATATTGGTAGAATTTCTACAATAATTTTGTTTTTATTAAGTGCATCTTTTGCGTTATTGTTAACAAATGCTCTTCAATTATTTGATGTAATTTTAATGTTTGGGGCTGGTACAGGATTAATTTTTATTTTGAGATGGTTTTGGTGGAGAATCAATGCATGGAGTGAAATTACAGCAATGTTTGTCTCGGGATTTGTGTCTATAATTTTAAATTTTACAACTTTAGGGCCACTATTATTTTCTGAATCAGGAATTTTACCCTCCTATTACAAGTTCCCAATGGTTGTTTTATTTACTACTGTGGTTTGGTTATTGGTTACATTGTTTACTAATCCAGATTCCAGTGAAACTCTAATTAATTTTTGTAAAAAAACTAATCCTGGTGGTCCAGGTTGGAAAAAAATTAAAAACGAAGCCTTGAAAAAAAATATTGTTTTTAATGAAGAATCAGAAAAAGGATGGTCCGTGCCACTTGGAATAATCTGTATGATGTTAGGATGTTTTGCTGTTTATTCTATTTTATTTTCTACTGGATATTTTATTTACGGAGAAACAAATAATGGAATTACCTTTTTAGTTATTGGTTTATCTTTTGCAATTTTATTGAAATATAATTGGAATAAATTAAAAAAATTAAAATGACTATAAGTTATAAATCGCCGGGAACCCTTGAAGCAACAAGATTTGAAAAAATTCATAGCGTTATTTTTAAAGAATCCAAAGAGGCTTCAAAAATCGTAGCCAATGAAATAGCAGATTTGATAAGAAAAAAACAAAAAGAAAATAAAAATTGTGTCTTAGGTTTGGCTACTGGTTCTTCTCCAATTTCTGTTTACAATGAATTAGTAAGAATGCACAATGATGAAGGTCTAAGCTTTTCAAATGTAATTTCATATAATTTGGATGAATACTTTCCAATGTCCAAGGTTGATCTTCAGAGTTATGTTTATTTTATGAAAATTCATTTGTTTGATCATATTGACATCAAGAAAGAAAACATTCATATCCCTGATGGTTCCATATCAAGTGATAAAATAAATAAATATTGCGCTAGTTACGAAAAATCTATTTCGGACTCAGGCGGAATTGATTTTCAACTTTTGGGAATAGGAAGAACTGGACATATTGGTTTTAACGAGCCAGGATCTAATTATGATTCTTCAACAAGGTTAGTTCATCTTGATTACTTAACTAGAAACGATGCAAGAAAAGCATTTGTAGGTATTGAAAATGTACCAACAACAGCTATTACTATGGGTATTAGAACTATTAGAAAGTCTAAAAGAGTAGTTCTTATGGCTTGGGGAAATAATAAGTCTTCTGTTGTAAGTAAAGCGATTGAAGGTGAAATTGATTCAAATATTCCTGCTAGTTTTCTTCAAAAACATAAAAACGCAACATTTGTTTTAGATCAATCTGCTTCTGAAGAATTGACTAGAGTTAAAACTCCATGGAGAACAGGTCAAGCTAACTGGAATGAAGAATTAAAAGCTAAAGCGGTTGCTTGGTTGTGTGAAAAAACAAATAAATCTGTCTTGAACTTAACAGAGTCAGATTATAATGAAAATAATCTATCTGAACTCTTACTTGAAAAATCATATTATGATTTAAATTTAGATTTTTATAAACGAATTTTTAGATCAATAACCGGTTGGCCTGGAGGAAAACCAAATTCTGATGATAATGGAAGGCCAGAGAGATCAAAACCGTCAAAAAAGAGAGTTTTAATATTTAGTCCACATCCAGATGATGACGTGATTTCAATGGGAGGGACTTTTGACAGGCTTGTTTCGCAAGGCCACGAAGTACATGTTGTTTACCAAACATCAGGAAATATTGCTGTTAGCAACTCAGATGTTTTAAAATTTTTAGAAGTAATCAACTCTACATTTCCTGATTGTAAATGTAAAAATGAAGAGTTAATAGGTTTATTAAAAAACAGTACTGAAATTATTAATAACCCAAGAGTTAGAGAAATTGCAGCTACAATTAGAGAAAAAGAATCTTTAGCCGCTACAAGATTTATTGGAATTCCCGATTCTAACGTACATTTTTTAAAATTACCATTTTATGAAACCGGTGGTATAAAAAAGTCAACTCCAACCGTACTAGATTTAAAATTAACAACCGAAATAATTTCTAAAATTAAACCACATCAAATTTACGCAGCTGGAGATCTTGCTGATCCGCATGGAACCCACAAGGTTTGTTTGGATATTCTAATTGATACTATTGAGAAATTAAAGAATGAATCATTTATGAAAGACTGTTGGGTTTGGTTATACAGAGGAGCATGGCACGAGTGGCCTATTCATGAAATTGATATGGCAGTTCCTATGAGTCCATTTCAAGTTTTAAGAAAAAGAAAAGCAATTTTTTATCACCAAACTCAAAAAGATAATGTTATGTTTCAAGGAGATGATAACAGAGAATTTTGGGTCAGAACAGAAGATAGAAACAGAGCAATTGCAAAAAAGTTTAGAGACATTGGAATGTCTGATTACTCAGCAATTGAGACTTTTAAAAGACACCATTTTTAGGTATCTTACTACAATGCTAATTATTAAAGAGGTATGTGTTGATTCTTTGAATGAAGCAATCAGCGCTGAAAAAAATGGCGCAAATAGAATAGAGTTGTGTTCTAGACTTGATAAAGATGGGTTAACACCCTCAAGAAAACTAATACGAGATTCATTTAATTTATTAAAAATTCCTATTAGGGTCATGATAAGGCCAAAACACCCTTCTTTTGTTTATTCTGAAAATGAAATTTCTGATATGATAAAAGAAATTAATTATTGTAAAAAAATCGGAGTAGATGGAGTAGTTTTTGGATGTTTAGACAACAACTTTAATTTTAATATGAGTCAAATTAATTTACTTTCTGAAATTGCAAAACCATTAAATGTTATAATTCATAAATCCATCGATAGTACTAATTCTGTAACGGAATCACTTTCTAAAATAATTAAAAATGAAAATATTAATGGAGTATTGTCATCTGGAGGATACCGCTTTGCTAAAGATGCTGTAAAAACTCTAAAAAAAATGTTAGATTTAAGCCCTGAAAATTTTGAAATTATTTGTGCAGGTGGTATAACATTTGAAAATTTCAATTTTTTGCATAAAAAAATTAATGCAAAACATTATCATGGAAAAAAAATAATTAATATAAAATAAAAAAAATGACTGATCAAACTACTACCCAGAATAAAACTTTTTTTGGACATCCAATAGGTTTATTCGTACTTTTCTTTACTGAACTTTGGGAACGGTTTAGTTATTATGGGATGAGAGCTATTCTGGTTCTTTATTTGGTCTCTGAAACTTCTGGTGATAACCCTGGGATGGGATGGAGTGATAGTTCGGCCATTGCGCTTTATGGTTGGTACACGATGTTTGTTTATTTAGCAACAATCCCAGGCGGAATTTTGGCAGACAGGTATTTGGGTCAAAGGAAGTCTGTTATGCTTGGAGGTCTTTTATTATGTTTTGGCCATGGTATATTAGCCGTCGAAGCATTATGGGCATTTTATACTGGATTAGCTTTTATTGTTTTGGGTGTTGGATGTTTAAAAGGAAATATATCAACAATGGTTGGAGGACTTTATTCTAAAAATGATAACAACAAGCGAGATATGGGTTTTTATATTTTTTATATGGGAATCAATATCGGCGCAGCAGTTGCAGCACTAGTTGTGGGTTATATAGGTGAAACGTATAATTGGCATTATGGATTTGGATTAGCGGGTATTGGAATGGCAATAGGACAATTTGGATATTGGAAAGGTCAAAAGTATTTGTCCCATGTCGGCAATTTAATTAAAATAGAATCATCTGATGAAAGTAATTCGGAAAATTTATTTTTACAAATTTTTAAAAAAACCAATTCACTTATAGGATTTTCTTTAATGGCTCTTTTGGGAGTTTATGTTGGATTATATATCGATTGGAGCTACGGACTCCTATTAATAGCTATCGCTTTTGCAGTAGGGTTTGCAATAGTAGTGTATAACGATGGAAATAAAGTTGAAAAGGATCGAATATTAGTTACATATTTAGCCTTTCTAATCGTCATTGTTTTTTGGGGATCATTTGAGCAGGCTGGTGGTTTAATGAATTTATATGCTTCACAAAAAACAGATTTATCTTTAGGCTCCTTCATGGTACCAGCAAGTTGGTTTCAGTCTGTAAATGCAATTTTTATTTTAATTTTTGCAACAGCTATTGGCTCTTTTTGGATTTGGTGGAAAAAATCAGGATACGAGCATTCCTCTTTATTTAAAATGGCTATTGGAGTAATTATTATGGGGTTTGGTTTCTTTTTCATGTCAATGGCTGCTAATGAAGTTGTTTATGATGGATCAGGTGATATCACAAAAAAATCAGCCATGTATTGGTTGGTATTAGCTTATTTATTTCATACAATCGGTGAGTTGTGTGCTTCTCCTGTTGCACTTTCATTTATCACAAAATTAGCGCCAGCAAGGTGGGGTGCTTTCATGATGGGAGCTTATTTTGCGGCCACTGGACTTGGAAATAAAGTAGCAGGACTAATTGGTGAAAATGCAAGTGAAGTTGGAGATTACGAAACATTTGTAGGGATAACTATTTTTTGTACAATTTTTGGACTTTTAGTTATTTTAATATTGAAACCATTAAAAAGACTTGTTCATAATGCAGAATAATTTCTATAAAGTGAAATTTTTTCTAATAAATTTTATTTTTATTTTTTTTATTTCAAACTCTTACTCACAAGAAATAAATTGGATAAGTTTAGATGAAGCTTTTAAGGCTCAAAAGGAAAATCCAAAGAACATAATACTTGATGTTTATACTAATTGGTGTGGTCCATGTAAGTTGATGGAAAAAAATACTTTTAAAAACAAAGTAATAGCTCAATTTATTAATCAACATTACTACGCTGTAAAATTTAATGCAGAGGGTAATGAAACAATAAGCTTTAAGGGAAGGAAGTTTGAAAATGAGGGTTACGATAAAAGCAGATCCCAATCAAGAAATTCTACTCATATGTTTGCTAGATTTTTAGGTGTAAATGCATATCCCACGACTGTTTTTTTTGATGATAAAATGAATTTAATTACACCTATCCGTGGATATCTAGTTCCACAACAACTGGAAATTTATCTAGAATTATTCAAAAATGATCAATACAAATCAGTTAAATCCCAAAAGGAATTTGATGATTTTATTAAAAATTTTAAAAGTAAATTAAAGGTATAACTTATTTTTTATTTGCTTTCTCTATATAAATATCTAAAGCTTTTGACATTGAAGGTACTTTGGGAGATGGGGCTGAAATATCAATTCTAAGCCCTGCTTTTTCTGCAGCTTTTACTGTTGTTTTGCCGTAAACAGCTATTCTTGTATCATTTTGTTTAAAATCAGGAAAGTTTGAAATCAGAGATTCGATTCCAGAGGGGCTAAAAAAGACTAAAACATCATAAAAAACATTTTTCAAACTTGAAAGGTCGCTTATAACTGTTCGGTAAAATGTACCTTGAACCCATTTAACACCTAGCTCGTTAAGTTTTTCAGGGATAGCAGGTGAAAGTACATCGGATGAAGGAATTAAGTAACTTTCTTCATTGTATTTAGCAATTTGAACAGATAAATCTTCAAAAGTTCGTCCTCCAACGTATATTTTTCTTTTTCTGTACACCACATATTTTTGTAAATAGAAAGCAACAGCTTCAGATAAACAGAAGTATTTTAATGCATTTGGAATTGGGAATCTCATTTCTTCAGCAACCCTAAAGAAATGGTCTACTGCATTTCTACTAGTTAGAATTATTGCAGAAAATTTACCTAAATCAATTTTTTGATGCCTAACTTCACGCGCTCCTAATCCTTCAACGTGGATAAAAGGAATGAAATCAATTTTAACTTTTCTTTTAGATTTTAACTGAGAATATGGTGAATTTTCAATTGTAGGTTTAGGCTGAGAAATTAAAATAGTTTTTACTTTCATATTGCTAAAATTTAAATGCGTGCCACATAACAATTAATGCAGGTCCTAATTCGAACGTGCAAAGATACAAAATAAAATAAAGAATACCCTTAGGACTTTTATTATCATATTTTTTATAAACAACACGTGAACATAAAAACAGATAGATAAGGTATACTGTAAATCCAATAACAATTATATTTTTAATGGAAAGTGGGTTAAAAATTATAATTAGCAGATAAATATAAAAGTGTAAAGAAATAAGATTTTTTAATCCAGTTCTTAATCTGCTTACTTCGTTCAAATAGATTTTGTATTTAAATATTATCGAAATAATATTTTCAATTAGATACTTTATCCCAATATATATTGTAATAATTAATGAAAAAAATAAAAAATTTTGACTTTGAGATTCATCAAACTTGTTTGGAAAAAGGTATAAAGTAAAAAAAAGTGAAAAAACAATAATTCTTAAAAAAAACAGTAAAGAATTAAAAATTGTGAATAGAGGAATAGAGGATTTAGCTTCGAAAAAAAAATATTTGTGAAGGCTCCAAAATTTTATTAAATAAATAATTTTATTTCCTCCTACTGCTCTAGCCCAAAGTATTAATATTGAAGTTACAATCAATAATAATTTTACCCAATTAAAAACTAATTCTTCATTATATAAAATTTGATTCACTCTCCAAAATTAATATAATTAAAGAAGTTAAAATGGAAATATTATTTTAGTTTATTAAATCTGTATTTTTGCTTAAAATTAAACAATGCCTAAAGCTGTAGTTATAATTCCAACTTACAATGAAATTGATAATATTTCTACTGCGATAGAGAAAGTTCTTAACCTTTCCGAAAATTTTGATATTTTGGTTGTTGATGATAATTCCCCTGATGGAACAGCTGAAGTTGTTAAAGGTTTCGTTTCAAAATATTCAAATAGAGTTTTTCTTGAGATAAAAAATATTAAAGAGGGATTAGGAAAGGCTTATACTTTGGGATTCATTTGGGCAATGGAAAGAAACTATGACTATATTTTCGAAATGGATGCTGATCTTTCACATGATCCTAATGATTTAGTTAGAATGTATGTCGAACTACAGAGTATTAATTGTGATGTTGTAATAGGATCAAGGTACGTTAATGGAATTAATGTTGTTAATTGGCCATTAAGTAGAATTATGTTATCATATTTTGCATCAATATATTCAAGAATAATTACTGGTCTCCCTGTAAAAGATGCTACCTCTGGTTTTGTAGGATTCAAAAGAGTAGTATTAGAAAAAATGAATTTAAGTTCAATTTTGTTTAATGGATATGCTTTCCAAATAGAGCTTAAGTTCAAAGCCTATAAAAATAATTTTAAAATTTTAGAAATCCCCATAATTTTCAGAGATAGAGTTCATGGAGAATCTAAAATGAGTGGAAATATTATTTTTGAAGCTGTTTTCGGTTTGATTAAATTAAAAATTAAAAGTTTTTTAAATTAAGTAGGTATGTCTGATATTTTAATAAAAAATGCTAAAATCGTAAATGAGGGAAATATTTTTAAGTCTGATATATTAATAAGTGGGGATGTAATTGTTGATATTGCTGAAAATATTTTGGTAAAGGATACAGATATTTTAATTAATGCTGAAAATAAACTTTTGATCCCTGGTGCTATTGATGATCAGGTTCATTTTAGAGAACCAGGATTAACTCACAAAGCAACTATTAAATCTGAATCTAAAGCAGCTGTTGCAGGAGGAATTACATCATTTATTGAGATGCCAAACACACTTCCGCAAACTACAACACTAAAGGAGTTAGACAATAAATTTGATTTGGCTAAAAAAGATTCTTTTGCTAATTATTCTTTTATGTTTGGTGGAACTAATACTAATATTGAGGAAATTAAGAAATTAGATAATACAAGAGTAGCTGCACTAAAACTTTTTTTAGGTTCATCTACAGGGAATATGTTAGTGGATAACCAAAAAGTTTTAAAAGAAATTTTTGAAAGTACTAATCTTTTGATTGCTGTACACAGTGAAGATGAGAAAATAATAAATAATAATTTAAACGCCTTTAAGTTAAAATATGGTAATGATATTCCATTTGAATATCATCCCGAAATTAGATCTGAGGAAGCATGTCTAAAGTCTACAAAAAAAATAATAGCTCTTGCTAAAAAAACAAATGCTAGATTACATGTTTTTCATTTATCTACAAAAAGTGAATCACTCTTATTTGATAATTCAGTAAAATTGAAAGACAAAAAAATTACATCTGAAGTTTGTGTTCATCATTTATGGTTTACTGATAAAGATTATACAAAAAAACAATCATTAATTAAGTGGAATCCTGCTATAAAATCTGTAGACGACAAGAATGCTTTATGGAATGCATTAAATGATGACAGGATTGATGTAATAGCTACTGATCACGCTCCTCATACAATTCAAGAGAAATCAAAAAAATATTTAGAATGTCCCTCAGGTGGGCCTTTAGTTCAGCATGGATTAGTTTCAATGATTCAACATTTTTTAAACAATAAAATTAGTCTTCAAAAAATTGTAACCAAAATGTGTCATAACCCTGCTGATTTGTTCCAAATTGATAGAAGAGGGTATATTAGAAAAGGTTATTATGCCGATATTGTATTATTAGACCTGAACAGTCCCTGGAAAGTTGAAAAAAAGAATATTCTATATAAATGTAAATGGTCACCTTTTGAAGGAATTGTATTCGATTCCAAAGTAACACATACGTTTATAAATGGTAAATTAGTTTTTGAAAACGGAAAATTTGATAATAGTTTTAGAGGAAGAGAAATAACTTTTAACAGATGAAAAAAATAATTCTAACTATTAGTTTCTCTATTTTATTTTCATGTTCAAACTCAACTGAAAATAAACCTGAGAATATTATGTCTGAAGATGAAATGGTTAATTTTTTAGTTGATATAAATATTATAAACTCAAGTAGGTCTTTTAAAAATAATTCAAAAATAAATTATTACAATATCAAAGATTCTTTATTATATCGCAAGCATAAAATAGATTCTGCAATATTTGATCGAAGTAATTTTTTTTATTCCTCCAAACCAAAAGTTTATTTAAAAATTTATTCAAAATTGGAATTAAAATTGAACAAAATCAAAGATTCTTTAAGCAAAGAGTTTGAAAATAATTCAAACAAAGACAAACCTATTTAAAAAATTATTTTACTTTTTTAAAAATACATTACAAGTATCTTTAATAGAACTATCAATCTTAATAAAGCTGTATTTGAGTTTTTTTAAGATTTTATCGTTTGAGTAATGACTGGAAGAAATAGATGATTTCACAGAAGCGCTATTCAATTTTCTTTTTTTTCCAAAAACTAAACAATTTAAGAAATCTATTATTAATGCAAAATACATTAATGCCTTACCAGCTTCTTTTTTTGGCGGAGGTAAATTTAAAGATTTACTGACTTTATAAAAAAATCTTTTGAATGACCAATTTTCAGCAACCAATATAAACCTTTCAGAAAAAATATTTTTTTCCATTAATTGATGCATGATATTAACAACATCTTTCACACAAATAAATCCAGTTTTTCCAGATGGATAATAATTCATTCCTCTACTAATTTGTGTAAAAAAAGCTCCACTTCCTCTTTTCCAAAAACCACTTCCAATTATTACGCCAGGGTTAACTATAGTAGCATTTAATCCCTCAGATATTCCTCTCCAAACTTCCATTTCTGCATTTTTTTTTGTAAAAGAATATGGATTTGAATTATCGAGCCAATCTGTTTCTTCATTTGTGAATTTGTTAGTACTCAAACCAATAGCTGCTATAGTACTCACATAACAGAATTTTTTTATATTAAAGTCAATAGAAAAATTAACCATGTTGGCTGTTCCCTCGACATTAATTTTATTCATCGCTTTTAAATCTTTTTTATCAAATGAAATAAATGCGGCACAATGATAGACCTCCTCAATATCCTTAAAAATATTTTTAAGACTTTGCAGATCATTAATATCTCCTTCCACCCAATTAATTTTAGAAAAAATTTCTTCAGAATCTTTTGAATAAGTTGAAAATACTTTTTTAACCTTTTCAAGGTTGCTATTTTTTCTGTGAAGTGCTACAACTTTTTTATTTTTATTTACTAATAAATTCAATAAGTGACATCCAACTAATCCTGTTCCTCCTGTTACTAAAATCATGGTGCTAATGTACTATTTTTTGATTTACTTTTTTCTTTAATACAAGAGGTATATATTTGTTAAAATTAGTGTAATGTCAAAAAACTTTATTAATGAACTCCGCTGGAGAGGAATGTTGCAGGACATTGTTCCTGGATGTGAGGAAAAGTTATTAGAAAAATCAGTTTCAGGTTACATCGGATTTGATCCTACAGCAGATTCGTTACACATTGGAAGCTTAGTTCAAATTTTAATATTAATGCATTTTCAAAACTCAGGACATAAACCAATAGTTTTAATAGGAGGTGCTACAGGTATGATAGGAGACCCGTCTGGTAAATCATCAGAAAGAAATTTATTATCAAAATCTGAATTAGAAAATAATATTAAAGGAATTAAATCTCAGCTTTCTAAATTTTTAGATTTTGACTCAAATGAAAAAAATTCTGCACTAATATGTGACAATAATGATTGGTTTAGCGATATTAATTTAATTGATTTTATTAGAGACACTGGAAAGCATTTGACTGTGAATTATATGGTTGCAAAAGATTCGGTAAAAAAAAGATTAAAAAAAGATTCAAAAGAAGGTATGTCTTTTACAGAATTTACCTATCAAATAATTCAGGCATATGATTTTTATCATTTATTTAAAAATCAAAATTGTGTTTTACAAATGGGAGGCAGTGATCAGTGGGGAAATATTACTAGCGGGACAGAACTTATTAGAAAAAAAACTGGTAAAAAAGCTTTTGCTATGACATGCCCTCTTATTACAAAGGCTGATGGAAGTAAATTTGGAAAGACAGAGGAAGGTAATGTTTGGTTAGATCCAGAAAGAACATCGCCATATAAATTTTATCAGTATTGGCTCAATATCTCTGACGAAGATGCCATAAAATATATAAAGATTTTTACTTTTTACTCTAAAGATCAAATTGAAGAATTTATTTTAGTTCATAAAAAATCCCCACACCTTAGGTCGCTCCAAAAAATTATTTCATCTGATTTAACTAAACTTGTTCATTCTTCTGATGACTTAGAAAAGGCGATTTCAGCTTCAAACATATTATTCGGAAAATCAACTTCAAAGGATTTAGCATCTTTGGATGAAAAAACTTTTTTAGATATTTTTAAAGGTGTTCCAAAAGTTGAATTATCTTCTGCTATTTTCAACTCTGAATTGAGTATTATTGATTTTCTTCACAAATCCGGGTTTTTATCCTCTAAATCTGAAATTAATAGAGGGATTAAGGAAAACTCAATATCCATTAATAAAGAAAAGATAAATACCGATTTTTCTATCTCTAAATCAAACTTAATTTGTAAAAGATATATTTTAGCGCAAAGAGGAAAAAAGAATTATTATTTAATAATAATTAACTAAACATTTGATTACAACCCCTTATTTCTGATTCATTAAGTCTTCCTGAAATTGTATAATTTTCGTTTTCAAAAACTTGACCAATATCATCTGTAGCTATAAAAGCAATTGAATGTTCATTTGCTAAATCAATAATATTAATTGCGCCTTTTCCATAGTTGTTGACTGCCAATGGATTATTAATATCTCTAACAAATGTTTTCATCCATGGGGGATTTTTAAATAATCCTTTTTCTTTTGAGTATGATTGGGAAAATAATTCAGTCATTCCATATTCAGAATGAATGTTTTTTGTTCCATAGCCTGCTTTTAGTTTTTTATATAATTCATCTCTGCTAATTTCTTTTTTTCTTCCCTTCATCCCCCCAGTTTCTATAATAATTAAATCACTTTTGACAATATTATATTTTTCTATAAAATCTAATAAAGCAAAGCTGACACCAAATAATATTACTTTTGAGTTATTAACTTTTTTCAAAGTGTCGTATAATTCCGAATAATTATTCAAGTAAAATTTACTTTCATCATAACAGGATGTTTTAATAAAATCGTCAATCATGTAGACTAAAGAGGAATTTTTTTGTTCTAGATAAGAGGGTAGAAGAGCTAAAAAAATATAATCTTTAATTGGGCCATAAAAAATTTCAAATGATTTTCTAAAACTTTGGATATATTTATTAATATCGCTAACTTGATTTATACTTCTTTTTCCCCCGGTTCCACTACTTTTAAAAATATGTGTAATTTTTTTTTTATTAGAGATGACTTTATGAGTTTTAAAAAATTGAATTGGCAAGAAAGGGATTTGATTTAATTCTTTAACGTCACTTGGTATAATTTTCAATAACTTACAGTATTGATTATAAATTAAATTTTTGTTGAATTGAATATTAAATAAAGCAATAGCTTTTTTTTTAAACTCTAGTTCAGAATTAATATTGAATGGATTCAATTTTTATTTCAAATTTAATCAAAACCTTATTAAAATACTTTGTTAGCTTATTGCTAATTTTAGTATTAATTAATTGTTAAGTAAGACTATTAAAAATTTAAGATTAATTAGTTTTGAAAAAACGTCAAGTATGATCAAGATTTTAGTGGTTGATGATGATTCAGACATCATTGAAATTTTAAGATATAATCTTTCTCTTGCCGGATATCAGGTTAAAACTGCTTCTAATGGAAAAGAAGCGGTAAAAAAAGCTAAATTATTTTTGCCTGAAATTATTTTATTAGACATAATGATGCCAGAAATGGACGGAATCGAAGCGTGTACTCAAATAAAATCGTTACCATCTTTAAAGAAAACAATGATTATATTTTTAAGTGCTAGAAGTGAAGATTTTACTCAAATTGCTGCTTTTGATGCAGGAGGAGATGATTATATATCAAAACCTGTTAAACCTAAAATCTTATTAAGGAAAATACGATCTGTTGTTAAAAGAATACATTTGAGTGTAAACGAAAACACAAGAATTGAATTAGGTAATATCGTAATTGACAGAAATGAATATTTAGTAAAAATTGATAACAATAATATTAAATTACCTAGAAAAGAATTTGAATTATTTTTTTTATTAGCTTCTAAACCCAGAAAAGTATTTACCAGAGATGAGATAATGAGTAAAGTTTGGGGAATCAATGTTGTGGTAGGGGACAGAACAATTGATGTTCATATTAGAAAATTAAGAGAAAAAATCGGAGATTTACGTTTTAAAACAGTAAAAGGGGTAGGCTATAAGTTTGTCTAATAATTTTATGTCTTTGTTCAATAAATCTAAAGTTCAGTCATTATTTATTTCAATTATTCTTAGTTTTCTATTGATAACAAGTCTTTTGGTTTATAACTATTTTTCTGACGATGATATAAAGTATTTACTAGTTCTTGTTATCCCATTGTTTGTATTTTCTTTTTTGATAGTTTATATATATTTAGAATTCTACGTATTTAAAAAAATAAAAAATCTTTATCGTGATTTAATTCCTGAAAATAATGAAGAAGAGAATTCGTTAGTTTCAACAAGCATGGATCAATTAATTGATGACCTCAAAAAATTTTCTAAAGAAAGTCAAACTGAAATCAAATCCATGCAAGAAAAAGAAAACTTCAGAAGAGATTTTATTGGAAATTTAGCTCATGAATTAAAAACCCCATTATTTACTTCCCAAAGCTATATTTTAACTTTGGTTGATGGTGCACTAAAAGATGAAAAAGTTAATTTAAAATACTTAAAGATTGCTGAAAAAGCTATAGAAAGATTAATTTTTATTGTTAAAGATTTAGATTTGATAACAAAGTTAGAATCTGAAGGTCTAAAACTAGAGAAATCAAAGTTTAATATAATTTCTTTAATAAATAATGTATTTGAAATGTTAGAACTTCAAGCTAGTAAAAAGAAAATCACGTTAGCTTTAGGTTCAAAAAATATAAAAGTAAATGTTAATGGGGATCAAGAGAAAATTCATCAAGTATTAACTAATTTAATTGAAAATTCTGTTAAATATGGAAGAGAATCTGGAACAACTGAGGTTTCAGTTGAGAATATAGTTGAAAATAAAGTTATAGTTAGAATAACGGATAATGGTAATGGAATTCAAAAAGTAAATTTAAAAAGGTTATTTGAAAGGTTTTTTAGAATTGAAAATTCTGGTAGCAGGTCCACCGGAGGGTCAGGATTAGGTCTGGCTATTGTTAAACATATAATTGATGCTCACAACGAGAAAATATATGTAGAAAGTGATTATGGTGTAGGTTCTGAATTCTCATTTACTTTAGAAAAATCAAATTAATTATTTTAAGTTTGTTTTATTCTTAAAAAACTAATTCTTGGGAAGTAAAAACAAACTAAAAAGATTCATTGAAAATGAAACTTTTTCTAATGTAATTCAACCTACAAGAGAAGAATTAATTTCTAATAAATTTCATTACAAAGGAAATTGGAATAATCTTTATTTTAAAAACAAAAATCCTGTTGTAGTTGAGCTAGGTTGTGGAAAAGGTGAGTACACTGTAAGTTTAGCAAAATCAAACCCCAAAATAAATTATATAGGAATAGATATAAAGGGAGCTAGATTTTGGAGAGGAGCAAAAACTTCGCTAAAAGAAAAATTAGATAATGTTGTTTTTTTGAGAACTCAGATTGAATTAATTGACTTAGTTTTCGATAAAAATGAAGTACACGAAATTTGGTTAACTTTTCCAGATCCTCAGATTAAATTTCAAAGACTAAAACATAGGTTGACAAATCCTTTTTTTTTGAAACTGTATAAAAAAATCTTAATACAAGAGGGATTAGTTCATCTTAAAACGGATAGTGAATTTCTTCATGGTTATACTTTGGGAGTTTTAGAGAGTTTTAATGTAAAGCCAATATTTTCAAATCATAACATATACAAAAATAATAACGCTCCCTTGGATGTAATTAATATTAAAACTCATTATGAAAAGTTGTTTTTAGAATCGAATAAAAATATTTCATATTTATGCTTTAATTTTTTTAATGAATAAAAAATTAGATTTTTTTGAACGTGTTTACGGAGTAGTTTCCAAAATTCCAACTGGTCGAGTTTCTACTTACGGCGCGATAGCTAGTTTTCTAGGTACTAAAAATAGCGCAAGAGTGGTTGGATGGGCTATGAACGCTTCTCATTTGAAAGGAAATATTCCTGCTCACCGAGTTGTGAACCGAATTGGTTTATTGACAGGAAAAAATCACTTTTTTGGAACTAATTTAATGCAACAACTATTACAAAATGAAGGTATTGAAGTGAAAAATAATCAAGTCACTAACTTTAAAAATATTTTTTGGGATCCAGCCTTAGAATTATAATAATTTACACACTTAAGCTTATATTTGTATTTTAATTAATATTGATTGAAACCAAGTAAAGACATTATATTATCGCTTTTAAAAACTATTTTTTTAGAAAATGGTAAAACTGACATTGTTTCTAATAAATCTATAACAAATGTTATTGTTTTTGAAAACGAAGTAATTATTGATTTGGAAATTAATAATCCTACGTTACAGTCAAAGAATAAAATTAAAGCATCAATTAACGATGTCTTAAAATCAAAATTTAATCAAATTGAAGTAAAAGTTAATTTTAAAATTACCAAAACAACTAATAAAACAATTTTAAATGATTCAAGAGTTTTAGAAAATGTTCAAAATATCATCGCTGTTAGTTCCGGAAAGGGTGGCGTTGGTAAATCTACAGTAACTGCTAATCTTGCAATATCATTAAAAAAAATGGGATTTTCAGTTGGAGTTTTAGATGCAGATATTTACGGACCCTCAATTCCTATGATGTTTGATGTTGTTGATAAAAAGCCTTTAGCAGTAAATTTAAATGGAAAATCTAAAATGAAGCCTATTGAAAATTTTGGTATTAAAATTTTATCTATTGGTTTTTTTACCAAAATGGATCAGGCTGTCATATGGAGAGGACCAATGGCCTCTAAAGCATTGAATCAAATGATATTTGATTCTGAATGGGGAAATTTAGATTTTTTATTAATTGATCTTCCACCCGGAACTGGAGACATCCATTTAAGTATCATGCAAGCTTTACCAATTTCTGGGTCAATAGTTGTCAGTACACCACAAAATGTAGCTTTAATTGATGCCAGAAAAGGAGTTTCTATGTTTAAACAAGAAAATATTAATGTTCCTGTCTTAGGTATAATTGAAAATATGGCATATTTTTCTCCAGCCGAGTTTCCTGACAAAAAATATTATTTATTTGGAAAAGAGGGTGCCAAAAATTTATCATCAGACTTAGGTGTTCCTTTTTTAGGAGAAGTTCCATTGGTTCAAAGCTTAAGAGAAGCTGGAGATATTGGAAGACCTGCTGCGCTCCAAGATGAATCAGAAATAAAAGATACCTTTAATTTAATTTCAAAAAATATGATTTCAGAATTATTGTTACGAAATAAAAAACTCCCAGCTACTGAGGTCATAAAAATAAAAACAATGTCTGGGTGTTCAGCAATAAAGTAATTATTATGAAAAAAGATTTATTAACTAAAAAAGTAGAATTAGCTCTTGATGAAATTAGACCTTTTTTGATTTCTGATGGAGGAGATATCTCGTTAATTTCAATAGATAAAAATATTGTAAAAGTTCAGTTGATGGGAAATTGTGTAAGCTGTTCAGTCAATCAAATGACTTTGAAAAATGGTGTTGAAATGACTATTAAAAAGCATGCTCCGGAAATTCAAGAAGTTGTTAGTATTGAGTAACCAAATGAAAATAATTAAAACGGATATTTTAATAATTGGTGGAGGTCCAACGGGTCTATTTACTGTATTTGAAGCAGGATTATTAGGCTTAAAATGTCATATAATTGATGCATTAACAAAGCCTGGCGGACAGTGTGCTGAGTTGTACCCTAAAAAACCAATTTTTGATATACCCGGAACTCCAGAAATCCTAGCAGGAAAATTAGTAGATGATTTATTAGAACAGATTAAGCCATTTAGCCCAGGTTATACACTTATGGAATCTGCTGAAAAATTAGAAAAACAAAAAGATGGTTCTTTTAACGTAATTACCAATAAAGGAACAATACATAATTCAAAAGTAGTTGCAATTGCAGGAGGTTTAGGAAGTTTTGAACCTAGAAAACCAAACATTAGTAATTTAGAAATATTTGAGGGCAAAGGTGTAGAATATATGATCAAAGACCCTAATTTCTTTAAAAATAAAAACGTTATTATCTCTGGCGGAGGTGATTCAGCTTTAGATTGGACCATTGAATTACAAAAAATTTCTAATAAGGTTACCCTTATTCACAGACGTACAGAGTTTAGAGGTGCTATAGATTCTGTTGAAAAAGTACAAGTTTTAAAAAATAGTAACTTAATTGATGTAATAACTCCTGCAGAAGTTATAGGTTTAATTGGAAAAGACACTTTGGAAAGTGTAAAGGTTTCAGTAGATAGTGAAGAAAAAATAATTAACACCGATTTTTTTATTCCTCTATTTGGATTGATTCCTAAATTAGGAGCTATATCAAATTGGGGATTAGATATTGAAAAAAATTCAATTTGTGTAAATAATTCTTTAGATTATCAAACTAATATTCCAGGTGTATTTGCGATTGGAGATGTGAATACTTACCCAGGTAAATTAAAATTAATTTTATGTGGTTTTCACGAGGCTACATTGATGTGCCAAGCTGCTTTTAAAATAATATATCCCGAAAAAAAGAATATTTTAAAATATACAACAGTTTCTGGCGTAAATGGTTTTGATGGATCAAAAAGAAAATCTGAGGCATCAACAATAAAGTCAATTCGATGATCAATGATTTTGTTTTTACTAAAATTAAGAATGTTGAAGGAATTTCAGAATGGAGGTCCCCAAGTAATATTGCCTTAATAAAATATTGGGGAAAAAAAGAAAATCAAATCCCATTAAATTCTTCACTAAGTATAACATTAAGTAAATGTTTTACTCAGACAAAGCTTACATACAGACCAAAAATAAATAACGAAAAAGATTTTACTTTTTTATTTGAAGGAGCTAAAAATATAAGTTTTGAGCCAAAATTATTTCAATTTCTCAAAAGGATTGAAAAATATTGTCCCTATCTAAATTATTTACAACTAAAAATTGAATCTCGCAATTCATTTCCACACAGTAGCGGGATTGCTTCATCCGCTTCTTCCTACAGTGCATTAGCCTTATGCATTATGGATATTGAAAAAAAAATTAATCCCCAATTAGATGAAAAATTTTTTCTAAAAAAAGCTTCTTTTTTAGCTAGGCTAGGTTCCGGAAGTGCATCAAGAAGCGTGATAGGATCTTTTTCAATATGGGGTGAATCTAAACATTTTGAAAAAAGTACGGATTTGTTTGCAATAAAATATTCTGATAAAGTCCATAAAATATTTAATGATATTTGCGATACAGTACTTATTGTAGATAAAAATAAAAAAGAGGTTTCTAGTACTGTTGGTCATCAATTGATGGATAATCATTCTTTTTCATTTGGTCGGTTAGCTCAAGCTGAAAATAATATGGGTTTACTAAAAAATGCTCTAAAAAATGGAAATTATGATTCATTCATTGAGCTGGTAGAACTGGAAGCATTGACTTTACACGCTATGATGCTAACTTCGAAACCATATTTTATATTAATTAAACCAAATACCCTGGAAATAATAAATTTAATTTGGAATTATAGAAAAAAAAATTTGTCAAAGGTTTGCTTTACTTTAGATGCAGGAGCTAATATTCATCTGCTTTATCCAAAAAGAGAATTTATTAAAATACAAGAGTTTATAAAAAATGAATTATCCATTTTTTGCGATTCCAATAGATTTATAAATGACATGATTGGTAATGGACCATTTAAATTGTAATTTTGTAATATGAAAGCACCTTTATTTTATTCCAAAATTCTACTTTTTGGAGAATATGGTATTATAAAGAACTCAAAAGGACTATCAATTCCATATAATTCTTTTAAGGGTGGATTAAAAATTGGAGATATTAACTCAAAAATTGTTGATCAATCGAACAGAAGTCTTCAAATATTCAGAGACTTTTTATCTGATATTGACAGCTCAATTGTAGTTTTTGATTTAAAAAAAATGAACAAAGATCTTTCTAACGGAATGTATTTTGACAGCACAATTCCACAAGGATATGGTGTGGGAAGTAGCGGTGCTTTGGTGGCGGCTTTTTACGATCGATATGCAATTAATAAATTTACTGTTTTAGAAAATTTAACTAGAGATAAAATATTGCAATTAAAAAGTATTTTTTCATCAATGGAATCTTTTTTTCATGGTAAATCATCAGGGCTTGACCCACTAAATAGTTATTTGAGCCTTCCTATTTTAATTCATTCCAAAGATCAAATTGAAACAACTGGAATTCCACTTCAATCTTCTAATGGCAAAGGAGCAGTTTTTTTAATTGATAGTGGAGAGTCTAGCGAGACTGCTCCAATGGTTGATATCTTTTTTAAATCAATGAAAAACACTAACTACAGTAGAGTAATAAGAGAGGATTTTATTAGAATAACCGATTCGTGTGTTGATAATTTTTTAGCTGGAGATTTCAAATCTTTATTTTTTGATATCAAAAATTTATCACAAGTTGTTTTAGAAAACTTTAAGCCAATGATTCCTCAAAATTTCCATAAAATATGGGCAAAAGGGATTGAATCAAATGATTATTTTTTAAAGCTTTGTGGTTCTGGTGGTGGCGGTTATATTTTAGGTTTTTCTCAGGATTTTGAAAAAGCTAAATCTGCTTTAAAAGGATATAAATTACAAGTTGTTTATAATTTTTAAATTCAATGGTTTCCAAAACAAGCAATAAGTTTTTAATAAAAATTTTGAGCTTGTTTTCATTAGTAAGAGGATACAACATTATATTTATTATTATTGCCCAAATTGTTTCCTCAATTTTTATTTTCTCTGGGTACAACAATATTTATAAAGTTATTTTTGATTTAAATATTTGGTTAATAATTTTATCTAGCTCTACATCTATTTCCGCTGGATACATAATAAATAACTTTTACGATTCTAGTAAGGATTTAATAAATCGGCCATTAAAAACATTTTTAGAACATGAAATTTCAGGATCTACTAAGTTATCTGCTTACATTATTTTAAATTTTTTAACATTATTTTTTTCCTTATTAGTTTCATTGAAAGCTTTTATTTTTTTTGGTATATACTCACTGGGAATTTTTCTCTATTCAATTAAAATTAGTAAATATCTTTTTTTAAGAAATTTTCTTTCTGTAATGCTTGTGATTACACCCTTCTTCGCCATTACTGTTTATTATAAAAACTTTTCTTTGGAAATTTTCACTCATGCTATCTTTCTTTTTTTTGTCATATTAGTTAAAGAATTAATTAAAGATCTCGAAAATATTAAAGGAGATTTCACAATGAATTATAAAACAATTCCTGTTGTTTATGGAGAAAAATGGACAAAAATTTATATCAGTTTATATGTTTTTTTTATAATGGGAATTTCATTCAATTTGATATTTAATTATGAAATTTTTATGATGAAATATTTTTATGTTATTTCTATTCCATTTTTTATTGCTTTTAGTTATTTACTTTGGAAACACAACAATAAAAAATATTATGAAACTCTCCATAATTCTATAAAAACACTTATTACTGTGGGTATATTTAGTATTATATTACGTGGACTTTGATAATTTCTTATGATTGAAAGTGTATTAATTAGACTAAATAAGTTTATTTCAAATTCTGGAATTTGTAACAGAAGAAAAGCAGATGAATATATTATACAAGGCAGAGTTAGGGTAAACGGAAAAATTCTAAATACACTAGGTTCTAAAATATCATTAAACGATGTTGTAGAACTTGATGGAAAAAAAATTATTCCAACAAAAATGGAATACATAATCTTAAATAAACCAAAAGGGTTTCATTGTGTGTATTCTAAATCTAATGTTAAAACTATTTTTTCTTTATTATCGTCTCTAGATGATGTAAGCAGATTCACTTCTTTAGATTTTTTGAGAGATAATTATACTGGACTTATTGTTATATCAAATGACACTAAATTTATTAACCAGATGCACAATAAATTACAATCATTCCTACAAATTTTTCATCTAAAATTAAATATTGATTTTTTAAAAAAAGACTTAAAAATCATCAAGGATTTTGATTCGAAATATAATTTAAAAATTAAGTCAATAAATTTTGTTGATGGGGCTAATAAAAATGAAATTGGATTAGAAACTAGTGCTTGCTCTGTAAAGGATATAGAAAAAATTTTTTTGAAATTTGATTACAAAATAATTTCTTGCGACAGGGTTCTTTTCTCTAATTTAACAAAAAAAGATTTGTCGAGAGGACAATGGAGGAGGATGAAAAAACAAGAACTTATAAATTTAAAATCTTTTTAATTTCTACAAGCCCAGATAAATCCTCTTGTTAATAATTTCCAACCGTCAGGATATCTAATAAATTCATTAGGATCATGTCCAATTGAAATATAAAAAACTTTTCCTTTTCCATATTTTTTTTTCCAAGCAACTGGCATGACTACCCCATCAATCCATGGGTAAAATTTATTGTCAAATATGGTATTAGCTATAATTTCAATATTGGGGTCGAAGTGCATATAATATTGTTCTGTGAAAATTTCAAAATTATTAAGTCCCTGAGTTAATTGATCATTTAACATATTAACCTCAAAATTTACTTTTCCACCTGGATGAGCAACAAATTGACCACCTATCATAAACTGATAATTGGTTTTAGTTCTAAACGAATCCGTAAGACCACCATGAGCACCAGCAATTCCAACACCATTATTAATGGCTTTTACTAAGTTATCTGCTTGATTGTTAGAAATATCTGAGAGAGTAACAGATTGAATTATCAAATCAAATTTTGTTAATGAGTCATAATTATCATAGACCTCTAAATTATTAGATTCAGTGATTTTTGCATTTTGAGATTTCAACCATTTAATTACATTATCAGCAAAAACCTTTGGTTGATGTCCTTTCCACCCTCCCCATACAACTAATATATTTTTATTTTCTAATGATTGAGAGAAATTAAGATTATTCGATAAAATTAAAATTAGAAAAACCAACAAAACTTTTTTGATTTTCATTGGAATTAAATAGTAATCAAATTCATGAAATTTATTCATCTATATTTTTTTAATTTTTAAAGATTAACTTTAAAATTACGTCTATTTTAATTATTTTAAAATAAGTTATTACCTATATTGAATTGTATGAAAAAAAAATCAAGAAGAAATTTTTTAAAAAAATCATCGGTCTTTGGCGCAGGTGTTTTTATAGTTCCAAGAAATGTTTTGGGAGGTACAGGTTTTACAGCACCAAGTGATCAATTAAACATTGCTGCTATTGGCGCAGGCGGTAAGGGTTCAGATATTCAAGATTCATGGGTTTCAAATGAAAGAGTTATTGCCTTGTGTGACGTTCATTTAGATGGTAAGCATGGAGTTGTACAATCTATTAAAAAATACCCAAAAGCGAGACTTTATGAAGATTTTAGAGAAATGCTTGATATAGAGAAGGATTTAGATGCGGTTACTATTAGTACTCCAGATCACACTCATGGTGTAATTGCAAATAATGCTATGAACAGGGGCTTACATGTTTATGTTCAAAAACCTCTTACTCATAACATTGAAGAAGCTAGGCAATTAACTTTAACAGCAAAAAAAAATAAAGTTGTTACTCAGATGGGAAATCAAGGTGGTTCAAGTGTTGGGGTTCAAAAAATTCAAGAGTGGGTTGACAACAAAATGATTGGTAAAATAAATAAAATTTATGCCTGGACCAATCGTCCTGTTTGGCCCCAAGGATTTCAAATGCCTGACAATGATGCGGATAAACCTAAAAATTTAAATTGGGATTTATGGTTAGGACCTGCATCTCATACGAATTATTCTTCCAATTTACACCCATTTAATTGGAGAGGATGGTGGGATTATGGTACTGGTGCGCTTGGTGATATGGGTTGCCATATTCTTGATGCACCCTACAAAACACTAGGACTACACTACCCAACTGATGTTGAGTGCAGCGTTGGTGCAGTTTTTCAAAAGCCATGGAGTTATAATTATGTTCCCAAAAGCTGCCCTTCCTCATCAATCGTAACTCTTCACTTTGATAAAACAAAAAAAAATGACTCTAGAATTAAACTGGTTTGGATGGATGGAGGATTGAAACCCAGTCATCCAGATTTAATTCCAGCTGAGGATTATTTAGGTGAAAAAAATAGTACAAATGGTATTTTGATGATTGGTGAAAAAGGTGTTATTTCTTGCGGAGTTTACGGACTAAATGCTAAGCTTTATAGAAAAGGAAAAGAAACAATTCATTTGAAAACCGATTTAATTTATAATAAAAGCAATAATCTTGATACAATTCACCATCAACAATGGATTGATGCTTGTAAAGAAGGATACGGAAGTGAGTCATTTCATAAACTTACTGCTTCTTTTGATTATGCAGGACCATTTACTGAAACTGTTTTAATGGGTAATTTGGCAATTAGATCCTATATGGATATTGGTTTTCAGAAATTAAAGTATTCGGACAATTATGTTCATATTAACGAATACGATGTTTTTAAGGGTAGAAAAAAGCTTTTGTGGGATGGTAATAATATGAAAATTACAAATTTTGATGAAGCTAATCGTTTTGTAGGCAGGGAAAGAAGAGCTGGTTGGGAATTATAATTTATTTTTAGAGATATAATTTTATGATTCGTCTAAAATTTTAATTAACTTTTAATTAAATCAATAAATTAGTTACATGAAAAAAATCTTTTATATTTTAATATTTTCTTCTCTGTTCATTGCAAGTTGTAATAATCCAAAAAAAAATTCAAAAACTGTTAATTTAGAAAATGATATGGGTTCAAGCCCAGATAATAATTGGGTGTCGTTAATTCAAGAAAATTCTATGGATGGTTGGCACTACTATCAAGATGACGGTAAAAAAACTGGTTGGGATATTAAGGATGGTGTTTTAACTTTCACCTCTGCAAATGCAACTGGCGAAGGAGACAAAAGTCTTGTTAGCGATAAAGAGTACACAAGTTTTAAAATTCATTTAGAATGGAAAGTAAGCTCAGGATCAAATAGTGGATTTTTTTGGGGAGTAAAAGAGGATATGAAATATGAGTTTCCATTTGTAACTGGGCCAGAAATTCAAATTCTAGACCCAGCTGTTCCAGATCCGCCTTTAACCCAAGCAGGTGCATTGTATGGCATGGTAGTTCCGTCAAAATGGGTTACTAAACCTGCAGGTGAGTGGAACAGTTACGATATAACAATTGATCATAATTCTAATCAAGGAATAGTTGTTCATAATGGCACAAAAATTGTAGAGTTTCCGTTGAGTGGAGACGAATGGGACAAGATGGTTGAACCAACGAAATTTAATAATTGTGACCAAAAGCCTTGGCAAAATTGCGATTTTGGAAAATTTAAAACAGGTAAAATTTCTATTCAAGATCATCCTGGTGTTATTTCATTTAGAAATATCAAAATTTTAGAATTATAGATTGTTCACATCTAATTATAGACATAAGTAATCGATATATTTCATGTTTCTAATAATGCTTTTATAATTTTAATTTTTCAAATAATAAATATGCAGATTAAAGAAAACTTAAAGGAATATGATGTTATAATTGTTGGCTCTGGTGCTGGAGGGGGAATGGCAACTAAAATTTTATCTGAAGCAGGTTTGTCAATAGCTATTGTTGAAGCTGGGCCATATTATGACCCGGCCAACCCTGATCAAATGACTCAGATGAAATGGGCTTATGATTCCCCTAGACGTGGAAGAGGCACAACAAGGCCTTTTGGAGATTTTGATCAAGCCTACGGAGGATGGGATATTGAGGGAGAGCCATATTCTCAAGTTGGTGATACACAATTTAGATGGTTTCGATCTAGAATGTTAGGAGGGAGAACCAACCATTGGGGAAGAATATCTTTGAGATTTGGACCTGATGATTTTAGAAAAAAATCTATTGACGGGCTAGGTGAGGATTGGCCTATAACCTATGATGATATTAAACCATATTATGATAAAGTAGATAAACTTATAGGTGTTTTTGGAAGTAAGGAAAATTTACCTAATGATCCTGATGGATTTTTTCTTCCACCACCCAAGCCAAGACTTCATGAAATGTTTTATATAAAAGGAGCACGAAAAAGTAATGTAAAAGTTATGCCGTCCAGGTTGTCCATATTAACTAAAAGAATTAATAATGAGAGAGGAGTTTGTTTTTATTGTAGACAGTGTGCTAGAAGTTGTATGGCGTACGCCGATTTTTCGTCTGGATCATGTTTAATTTTTCCGGCTCAAAAATCTGGAGGTCAGATTGATATGTATGTAAATTCTATGGTGAGATCAGTGACCACAAATGAAGAAGGTAAAGCAACGGGTGTATCTTACATAAATAAAGACGATAAAAAAGAATATAAACTAAAAGGAAAAGTAGTAGTTCTCGCAGCGTCAGCATGTAGTTCTGCTAGAATATTATTAAACTCAAAAAGCAAACAACACCCCAATGGTTTAGGAAACAGTAGTGATATTGTTGGAAAGTATTTACATGACTCAACTGGCGGAGGAAGAATGGCATTTATTCCTGAATTGATGGATAGGAAAATTTATAATGAAGATGGTGTTGGTGGAATGCATGTATATTCCCCGTGGTGGTTGGATAATAAAAAGCTTAATTTTCCCAGAGGCTATCATATTGAAGTTTGGGGTGGCATGGGCGCTCCATCCTATGGGACAGGTTTTAATGTCAATGCTTTTAATAAATTCTTTGGAATCCCAGTTGGAGGATATGGTGATGTGTTGAGAAAAGACATGCGAAAATACTACGGATCGTTAATCGGAATGGATGGCAGAGGTGAGTCAATTGCTATGAAAAGTAATTATTGTGAAATTGACCCTAATCAAGTTGATGAGTATGGTGTCCCTACCTTAAGATTCAATTATAAATGGACAGAGCACGAAGTTAAGCAAGCGGAACACATGCAAAATACTTTTGAAGAGGTTATACATAATATGGGAGCAATAGCTTTGGGAAATAAGGCTGACAAAAGCTCTAATTTTGGATTAACTAAACCTGGTGAAATTATTCATGAAGTTGGTACAACTAGAATGGGTAATGACTCTAAAACTTCAGTTGTTAATGAGTTTGAACAACTTCATGATGTTTCCAACGTGTTTGTTGTTGACGCTGGACCGTTTGTCTCTCAAGCAGATAAAAATCCGACTTGGACAATTATGGCCCTAGCTTGGAGGAGCTCAGATTATATTATAGACCAGTTCAAAAAACAAAATTTTTAATTCAAATGGATAGACGAGATAGTATAAAATCAATTATGTTAGGCTCCATTGGAGTTGGAGTTCTTTTTGAAAGTTGTGTTAACGGAGTAAGCAGCGAGGAGATAAAAAAAACTATCTCTAAATTTCAATATGGTAGAACTGAAAAAGAAAAAACTTATGATAAAAAGCTTTTTTCTATTCAATGTTTTAGTAAGAAAGAAATGAAAACAATTACACAATTATGTAATTTAATTTTACCGCCTAATGAATTTGGATCTATTATTGATGCAGAAGTTCCAGAGCTAATAGAGTTTATGGCAAAGGACATTCCAAGTTATGAAACAACTATTAAAAATGGTTTGTCTCTTTTAAATCAATTTTCAATTAAGAATTATTCAAAGTCTTTCACTGATTGTAATGAAAATCAACAAAAAGAATTTCTTGATGAAATGGCATATCCAGACCCAGATTTATCTAGCTCTGAACAAAAAGAAGAAGTGCAATGGTTTAGTTTGATGAGAAATCTAACTATGACAGGTTACTATACTTCTAAAGTAGGGATTAAAGAATTGGGTTATGTTGGTAATACACCCAATGTATGGGATGGCGTTCCCAAAGATGTTTTAGATCAATATGGTTTATCTTATGAAAAAGGATGGATTGATAAATGTGTTGATCAATCTAAAAGAAATGAAACTGCTGTTTGGGATGATGATGGCAATCTCTTAACATAAAAAAAGTCCCAATTAAATTTTATAATTGGGACTTTGATGTGGTACCTCGCAGAATCGAACTGCGGACACAAGGATTTTCAGTCCTTTGCTCTACCAACTGAGCTAAGGTACCATAGTTAGTTTTTTTTGCAGAGCAAATATAATCTGTTTTATTAGAGCAGCAAAAAATCATGTAAAAAATCTTCTGTATTTTTATCTTAAATTTTTCAAGTTTTGAATGTAGTATTGGATATTGGCAATTCACTTTTAAAAGCAGGTCTGTTTAAAAACAACAAACTTGTTAAGAAATATAATTTTGAAGTTGATTATTATAATAATATTAAAAACTTATTAGAAACAAATGATGTTTCATGTTCAATAGTATCTAACGTTTCAAATCCCAACAAGAGGTTAATTAATCTATTAAATTCAAAGACAAAATTAATAAAATTTAATACTGACTTAAATGTTCCTTTTATTAATAAATATAAAACTAAAAAAACATTAGGCGATGATCGCGTAGCTCTAATAACGTCAGCTTTAATACAATATCCAAATGAAAATGTATTAATTATTGACTTAGGTTCTTGTATCACCTATGATTTAATAAAAAGTAATAAAGAATATGTTGGTGGAGCTATTTCTCCTGGACTAAAAATGAGGTATAAATCTCTCAATACTTTCACCTCAAATCTTCCATTGCTCGAACCAAAAGACGCAAATTATTTAATAGGAAAAAACACAGAAGAATCAATTCACTCAGGTGTTATTAACGGAATAATAGGAGAACTTAATCATTCAATTAGTCAATATAAAAGTGACAATAAAGAAATTAAGATAATTTTAACAGGTGGAGACTCTAAATTCTTGTTCAATAAGATAAAAAATAGCATCTTTGCCACTTCGAATTTCCTACTTTTGGGTTTAAATTTTTTAATAGAAATGAATAAAAAATAATGAAAAAAATTTTTCTGTCTATTTTTTTAATATTCAATATGACTCTTTGCTATGCTCAATCAGGAAGTCTATCGCCATATTCTTTTTACGGAGTCGGCGAAAATACATTTAAAGGTTCAATGGAAAACAGATCAATGGGGGGGTTGAGTGTTTACAGTGATAGTATATCTATTAATTTAACTAATCCAGCTGCTTACTCAGAACTAAAGCTTGTCAATTATTCTGTTGGAATCAATTACAGTAACATAAATCTGAAATCTGAAAATTCTAATGAAAAGGCCACTACTGCGAGTATAAATTATTTATCCGTTGCTGTACCAACGAAACATTTTGTTTTTGGTTTTGGAATAATACCAAAATCCTCAGTTGGATACCTCTTAGAATCTAATGATGATTCTAAAATACCGAATGAAATCAACAGATATGAGGGAAATGGTGGAGTTAATACTACTTTTTTAACCATGGGTTTTAAAATTCTTAAAAAAATTAGATTCGGTATTTCTGCTAATTATGATTTTGGAACCTTAGAACATTCAAACTCACGTTTTCTTGATGGAGTAGAGTTATACACAAGGGTTCAAAGTAATTCCTCATTGAGTGGTCTTAGTTTTGATTATTCCGTATTGTTTAGAGAAGAAATTTCTAAAAATTTAACGATACACGCAACCTATGGTATTAAGCCAAGTTCAAAACTCAGTTCAAATAATTCCCAAATTTTATCTACAATTCCAGTAACTGGAGGTTACGGAGGCGATACAGAGAATATTGATTTAACTGCTTTAAGTCTAGATAAAACAAAAATCTTAATACCTACTCAGACAACTTTTGGATTTGGGATTGGAAAAGATACTAAATGGTTTATTGGAATGGATTATTCTTATGGTGGAGCTGGAGGATATGAAAATAAATTATTTAATTTAGAAAACGTTGAGTATAAAAAGGCATCTAAATTTGCTATTGGAGGTTTATTTGTTCCAAATTATAATTCGTTTACTAGTTATGTAAGCAGAATTGTTTATAGAGCTGGAATTAGGATAGAAAATTCAGGATTACATATTCAAAATCAATCTATTAATGAATATGGAATTAATTTTGGTGTAGGTTTACCATTTCAAGGATTTCAAAATTTAAACTTGGGTGTTGAAATTGGTAAAAGAGGAACTAAGAAAGGTGGTTTAATTGAGGAAAATTTCGTCAGTTTTAGGCTTGGTATCACCTTGAACGATAGGTGGTTTGTAAAAAACAAGTATAATTAATAAATTTGGCTTCGTTTTTGATAAAAATTTATTCATAACCATCTAATTATCAAACGCTAATTTTTGATACATATAAAATGAACAAAACATTTTTTTATTTTCTGTTTATAATATTAAGTTTTAATTTATATAGCCAATCCAAAGAAGATTGTTTGTCTAATCTCTCAATTTTTGCTGAATATGCCAAAGTAAAAAATTATGATGCTGCTTATGAACCATGGTTAAAATTGAAAGGAGAATGTCCAGATTTGAATTCTGCGATTTATGTGTATGGGGAAAGAATTTTAAAAGATTTCATTAAAAAAAATGAAGGTGATTCAAAAAAGAAATTCGAATCAGACTTGTTGGTCCTTTATGATGAATGGTTAAAGTATTTCCCAAAATCTAAAAGGACAGGTAAAAATGAAATCGGTAAAATCTTAGCTATAAAAGCTCAATCTATGATTGATTATAAGCTTGCTGAAAACAAGGAAATATACGATGTTTACGATTTAGCTTACAAAACTGACCCTCAGAGTTTCACATCCCCCAAGGGTTTATATAATTATTTTAAAATTTACTTTAATTTGTATAAAGAAAATAATTCTTCAGTAAGTTTAGAATCTGTTTTCGAAAAATACGAAGAACTTTCAGAGAAGTTTGAACTTGAGATGGGCGTTTATTCTTCAAAGTTAGATGTTCTTTTGAAAAAAGAAGAGAGTGATATCCCTATCACCGGAAGAGAATCTAGAAATAAAAGGGTTTATGAAGTTAATATGGTTGCTTGTTCAACTTATTTAAGAAATTTGAATGCTATCATAGCTAAAGAGGCAACATGTGAAAATTTAATTCCTCTTTACAGAAAAAACTTTGATAAATTTAAAACAGATACTGTTTGGCTTAATAGAGCAGCCAGTAGAATGGATAGTAAAGATTGTTCAGACGATCCATTATTTGTCGAATTAGTTGAGGCCTTACATCAATTAAATCCTTCTGCTAATTCAGCCTATTACTTAGGTCTTTTAAATGATAAGAAAGGTAATTCTAGTGAGGCTATTAAATATTATACTGAATCAATTGATTTGGAAAATGACAACCTTAAAAAAGCCAAAACTTTATATAAAATTGCATTAAAATTTAAAAAATCAGGTCAATTTAGTAAATCGAGGAGTTATGCTAATAAAGCTTTGAATTTTCAACCCTCACTTGGTGGTGCATATTTGTTAATTTCAAATTTATATGCAGCCAGCGCGAATAACTGTGGAACTACTCAGTTCGAGAAAAGAGCTGTATATTGGCTAGCAGAAAAACAAGCAAGAAAAGCTGCTTCTGTTGACGCTTCTGTGAGAAAGACTGCTATTAGAACCGCTGTAAGTTATGCTGGAAGAGCACCATCAAAAACAGACATCTTTACTGAGGGAAGATCTGGCGAGACTATTTCAATCAAATGTTGGATAGGTAAAAATATTAAGGTTCCTTCACTCTAAAGATTAATGTATAGAACGATCATTATAATTATATTTTTTTTTATTTCTTGTGAGGATAATTTTCAAGAAATCAAAAATATAAATTCTGATGATAGGTTTCCAGTCGGAATTGCTGAAGATATTAAATTAATTTATACTGATTCTTCAAAGGTTAAGGCTGTTTTAACTGCCCCTCTCAATAAGGATTATACAAACCAAGATTTCCCTTTTTCAGAATTTCCTAATGGAATTAACATCACTTTTTTCGATGAAAATAAAAATGCTACTTTGGTTAAAGCCAATTATGCAATAACTTACAATAAAACTAATATTGTTGACTTAAAAGGCGATGTTATTATTAATGTTCATGATGGTTCTATCTTAAAGACCTCTCAATTATTTTGGGATCCTGAACAAGAATGGTTGTTTACAGAAGAAAAGTTTAGTTTTAAAAATGATGATTATGATATTATTGCTAAAAGGTTAGATGCAAACAGATCATTTACTGTTTTTAATACAGGAAAACTAGATGGAAAAGTTCTAGTTGAAGAAAATTAATGATAATTATGAAAATTAGAAAAATTTCTGAGATTGCTTATTTAGCAATATTTATTATTGCCTCTTATGAATATTTGTTTGGAACAAATATTGATCAAGACAGAAAAAATATACTGCTTGTTTTTGCTGTAGTTTCTGTTTTTATGTTTTTCTTTAGAAGATATTTTAGAAAAAAATTTGAAAGCAGGAAAAAATAAATTTAATGGACACTCAATTAACCATTATTTTATTTTCTATTCTTTTTTCTGCTTTTTTCTCTGGGATGGAAATAGCTTTTGTCTCATCAAATAAAATACATTTAGAACTAGAAAAAAAACAACATGGATTTTTTTCTAATTTTTTGAAGAAAATAACAAAAAGTCCGTCCAAATTTATTGCTACTATGTTACTGGGCAATAATATAGCTTTAGTTGTCTATGGACTTTATTCTGGAAAACTGATATTAGAATTATTATTTCCCGAAGTTGATAATTCTAAATCGTTAGAATTTATATACATTTTTTATCAAACCTTAATTTCTACCTTTATTATTTTAATATCTGCCGAATTTTTACCAAAAGTTTTATTTCAGATTTATGCCAATATATTATTAAAATATTTTTCTTTCCCATCATATATTTTTTATGTTCTATTTAGTCCAATCATTTATGTCTTGAATCTTATATCAAACAGTGTTTTAAGTAAATATTTTAAAACTAAAGAGGACGAACTTAGAATTGTTTTTAGCAAAGATGAACTGGGAGATTATATCAACGAAGAATTAGCAAACGATGACCTAAATTCAGAAATGGATTCCGAAATTCAAATTTTTCAAAATGCTTTAGAGTTTTCTAATGTTAGAGCTAGAGAAGTTATGGTTCCAAGAGCTGAAATTATTTCCATTGATAGATATAGTGTTTCAAAAAACTTAAATAAAGTATTTGTAGAGAATGGATTATCCAAAATTCTGATTCACAGAGAAAATATTGATCATTTGGTTGGATATGTTAGTCTTTTCGATATGTTTAATCATCCTAAAAACATCAAATCAATTATACACCCGGTTGAATTTATCCCTGAGTCCATGTTAATCAATGACGTTTTGAATTTATTGACAAAAAAAAGAAAAGGAATAGCGGTTGTAATTGACGAGTATGGAGGGACATCTGGTATAATAACTAGAGAAGACATAATGGAAGAATTGTTTGGTGAAATTGAAGATGAGCATGATTCTCTTAGTTACTTAGAAGAAAAATTAGATTCAAATTCATTTCTTTTTTCTGCAAGATTAAAATTAGATTACCTAAACACAAAATTTAAATTAAATATTCCATTGAGTGATCAGTACGAAACCCTTGGTGGATTCTTAGTTCACAACATACAAGATATTCCAACTACAGGTGAAGTGATTAAAATTTTATCATTTGAATTTACAGTTAAGGAGGTTACTAATACTAGAATAGAAACTATAGAGTTAAAAATTCTTAATTAAATATAACTCAGGTCTTTTTTTAATTGATAAGGATATTGTATTTTCGTTTGCTACAAAAAAAAAAATATGGCGATTTTAGGAAAAATTAGAGATTTGGGCCCTGCAGCATTAATTTCAGTCATCGGTTTAGCTCTATTTGCATTTGTTTTTTCAACAGGAAGTGGAAGTATTACTGATATTTTTGACGAACCAAATCAATCTCCAGTAGGAAGTATTAATGGTGAGAAGGTTTCAATAGAAGAGTTTAGAAATCAAGTAGATTTTTTGGAAAGATCATATAATCTTACTGGGATGACTGCTGTAAATAATGTTTGGGATCAAACATTAAGAACATTAATTTTAAAAAATCAATTTGAATTAAGCGGTATAGGATCTGGAAAAGATCATATTGAAAACATTTTATCCCAAAATCCTAACTTCAGTTCTGATCCAAGATTTTTAAATGATGCAGGGATTTTTGAAATCGAAAAATTTGTAGACCTGATAGTTGAATTTAAAACAACCAATCCACAAGCTTACGAGCAGTGGCAAAGTCAAGAATTAGTTTTCCAAGGTCAGGCTAATGAAAAAATTTATTCAGACTTGATTATTTCTGGATTGAATTTTTCATTTAAAGATGGAGAATTTGAATATTTATTACAAAATGATAGAGTGGATATTGAATATGTACAAATTCCATATAGTTCAATTCCTGATAGTTTGATCAAGCTTAAAAATTCCGATGTAGAAAAATATATTAATGCTAATAATTTAGATTTTAAAGTAGATGCCACCAGAAGTATTGAATATGTAGTATTTGACGAAAATCCATCTAAAGATGATGAAAAAGAAACAAAAAAAATATTACAAAGTTTCCTAATAGAAAAAAAGGAATATAATGATGTTTCCAAATTAGAAGAAATTTATCCAAGTTTGTTATCTACACAAAATATCGCGGAATTTGTAAATGAGAACTCTGAAATTAAATTTGATTCTATATATCAACCCAAAGGTTCTCTTCCAACTGACCATGCGAACCTATTATTTAATTTAGACAAAAATCAAACGTATGGTCCATATTTAGATGGAGATTTTTTCAAGATTTCCAGAATGTTAGATAAAAAAAATGGTGGAAATGTTCGAGCCAGTCATATACTAATTGCTTATGATGGTTCAAGAGATGCCTCACCTGTTATTAAAAGATCTAAAATTGAAGCTAAAATTGAAGCAAACAGAATTTTAAGATTGGTAAGAAAAAATCGAGATTCTTTTTCTTCACTTGCTTTTGAATTTTCGGATGGACCATCAAAATCTAGAGGAGGTGATTTAGGATTTTTTCAAGAGGGAGCCATGGTTAAACCTTTTAATGATTTTGTTTTTTCTAAAAGAGTCGGTTCAATTGGCGTGGTTGAAACTGACTTTGGTTTTCATGTTATAAATGTTGTAGCCAAGGAAGATGTCGTTTTATTAGCTTCTATAGCTATTAAAAATATTCCATCAGATAAAACAAGTGATAATACATTTAACTTAGCAACAAAATTTGAAATTAATCTATCTAAAAATGAAGATTTAAATTCTTTAGCAAAGGAAAATGATTATGAGATTAAGTATGCCAGTGGAATTAAAATATTAGATGATAATTTACCTGGACTCACTAATCAAAGAAGGGTGGTACAGTGGTTATTTTCCGATGATATTAAAATAAATTCTATTAAAAGGTTTGATTTATCAAAGGGTGGATATTTAATTGCTCAAGTTACTTCAATAAAAAATGAAGGATTGTCATCTGTGCAAGATGCATCATTAACAGCAGTTCCTAAGGTAAGAAATAACAAGAAAGCTGAAATGATTATCAAAGAGAATAAATCACTATCCTCTCTAGAGGATTTGGCAATGAATAATAATACAGAAATTAAGAAAGCTTTAGCAATTAATCAGAAAAATGCAGTAATTAGCCAAGCAGGTAGAGAGCCTTTAATTATTGGATATGCTTTTGGGCTTGATATAAATGAAACCTCTGACTTTATTATTGGTGAGAATGGAGTTTATAAACTGAAAGTTTTGAAAAAAGATAAAGCTGAAGTACTTGAAAATTACTCTTCTTATTCTAATCAATTATTACAGCCCTCAAGAGCTAATGCTCAAAGTGGAGTTTTTAATTCTTTAAAAGAATCAGCACAAATTGAAGATAATAGATTTAAGTATTACTAAAGTATAATTGTCAAAATTTCTCTGACGTAAATTGAGAGAAAAATAAAGGATACAGTAAATTTCATTACAACTCCTGCTAAAAACCCAATTAAAGTTCCCAAAGAAGCTTTTAATGCTTTTTTCAAGACTAAGTTGTTCATTAATTCACCTGAAAGAGCCCCGATAAAAGGGCCAATCAATATTCCAAGAGGACCAATAAAAACACCTAATAACAAACCGATTGATGCTCCAATAATTCCTTTTTTTGTCCCACCTAGTTTTTTTAAACCAATTACTGGAATTATCAGATCTAATATAAAAACAGAAATTGCTATTAAAAATGTAGCGGAAATAAAAGAAAAATTGAAATTAACAAACGATGTAAAGTTTAAAAAAAGTAGCCCTACCCAGCTTGTAATTGGACCAGGAATTATTGGAACAAAACTTCCAATTAACCCAGTGATACATAATATTAATCCAATTACTAAAAAAAATACGTCCATTAATTAATTAAAATTTTAAAATATAAATTTGAATTTTTTGTAATTTACAAGAATCATGAAATTAGTGAATATTTTTCTTTTATTTTTTTTTGTTTTGGGTTGTAATAATCATATAGTAAAAAGAGAAATAGAAATACCCTCCTCTTCAATTGAATGGGGTATTAAAGACGAACCGCCCTCTATTTCACAATGTGATGAATTAAGTACTGATACTCAGAGAAAAACTTGCTTTCAAGAAAAACTAGTAGAATTAATTTATAATAATATAGATTTTAGTAAAATTATTGTTGAAAAACAATTGCATGATACTTTATTGGTTTCTCTTCTGGTCGATAAAAATGGTAAGATTTTTTTTTCTGGTTTAGAAATTAGCTTAGAAATAAAAAATCAACTTCCAAAGATTGACTCAATATTGATAAAAGCTATTAATAACCTCCCTGAGATTCTTCCCGCTACAAAAACCAATATTGGAATTCAGGTTAGTACCAGTTTTCATTTACCTTTAATCTTAAAAACAAATTAATTTTGGAAAGTGAAAAAAAGGAAAAAATTATTTTAGGAATTGATCCAGGAACTACTATTATGGGCTTTGGATTAATAAAGGTTGTTAATAAAAAGATGTCCTTTATTCACTTGAATGAACTAATATTAAAAAAATACGATAATCATTATTTAAGACTCAAACATATTTTTGAAAGAACAATTGAATTAATTGATAAGTATAGCCCAGACGAAATTGCAATTGAGGCACCTTTTTTTGGTAAAAATGTTCAATCTATGTTAAAGCTTGGACGAGCGCAAGGAGTTGCCATGGCTGCAGGTTTATCAAGAGAGATTTCAATAACTGAATATTCCCCAAAAAAAATTAAAATGGCTATTACCGGAAATGGAAACGCTTCAAAAGAACAAGTAGCAAGAATGCTTCAAAGTTTACTATCTATTAAGGAACTACCAAAAAATCTAGATTCTACAGACGGATTAGCTGCAGCAGTCTGTCATTTTTATAATTCGAATATTGTTATTTCTGGAAATAAATATAGTGACTGGTCATCTTTTGTAAAAAAAAATCCCAAAAGATTAAAATAATACAATTTGTCGGGAATATACATACATATACCTTATTGTAAGCAAGCTTGTCACTATTGCAATTTCCACTTTTCAACCTCAACTAAAAATAAAAGTGGTTTGATTTTATCAATGATGAGAGAAATAGAAATTAAATCTAAAAATTATAATGAATTAATTGAAACTATTTATTTTGGTGGGGGTACCCCTTCATTACTAGAGATTAATGAAATAAATTCTTTTATTGAGTTAATTTGTAAAAATTTTAACACCAAATCAGATTTAGAAATTACTTTAGAAGCAAATCCTGATGATTTAACAAATATAAAATTACAAGAGCTCTCAAAGTGTAAAATAAATAGATTGAGTATAGGAATACAATCTTTTAATGATAAAGAGTTAATAATAATGAATCGAGTTCATAATTCCTCAGATTCAAAAAAATGTATTGATCGTTCAAAAAAATATTTTAATAATATTTCAATTGATTTAATGTATGGAATGCCCGAAAGCAACCTTGCAACATGGGAGAACAATTTAGATATTGCAATTTCATATGATGTTAATCATATCTCAGCTTATGCCTTGACCGTTGAACCAAAAACTGCACTTGAGAGTTATATAAAAAAGGGATTAATAAATTTATTAGATGAAGAATTAGTTTTTAAACAGTACAAATTGTTATCTAAAAAGTTAACTGATTGTAGTTATATTAACTATGAACTATCTAGTTTTTGTAAAGAGGGTTATTACTCTAAAAATAATTCTGCTTATTGGTTACGAAAAAAATATTTGGGAATTGGACCATCAGCTCACAGTTTTAATGGATCATCGAGAAGTTGGAATATTTCCAATAATAATTTATATGTAAAAGCTTTAAGTAATAATGAGGTTTATTTTGAATCTGAGAAATTAACCAAAACAGATCTTTATAATGAGTACGTAATGACGGGATTAAGAACAATTTGGGGAATTTCTGAAGATTTTTTAGAAAATAATTTTGGATTAAAATATAAAAATCACTTTTTAGAAAAATCAAAAATTTTTATTAAATCGGGGCATTTAAAAAATGAAAATAAAATCTTTAAAACTACTATCGATGGTATGTTTCTTGCAGATGGAATTGCTTCAGAATTTTTTATTATTAATCTTGGAAATTAGCCTTTATAAAGTTTAGAGTAATGAAAATAAAATTTTGAAATTGTTTCTATTCCCATTAAAAAGTTAGAGACCCCATAATGTTCATTAGGAGAATGAATGGCATCACTGTCTAAACCAAACCCCATTAGAATGGTTTTACTATTAAGTTCTTTTTCAAATAATGCAATGATAGGGATACTACCGCCATCTCTTGTTGGAATAGGCTTCAAATTAAAAACTTCTTGATAGGCTTTACTAGCCGCTTGAAAACCTATGGTATTTGTTGGTGCTACATAGGGCTCTCCCCCGTGATGTTCTGTTACTTTTGAAGATACTCCATTTGGAGTTATATTTTTAATGTGTTGTGAAAATAGAGAACTTATTTCCCTCCAGTTTTGTCCTGGCACTAATCTCATTGAAATTTTAGCATAAGCTTTTGATGGTAAAACAGTTTTTGAACCCTCCTCTGTATAACCTCCCCAAATTCCGTTAACATCAAGTGCAGGTCTAATTGATTGCCTTTCAATAGTAGAATACCCAGTTTCTCCGTGAACAGAATTTATTCCTATAGATTCTTCAAATTCATCTAGATTAAATGGAATTCTTGAACTTGCTTTTTTTTCTTCTTCTGAAGACTCTAAAACTTTATCATAAAAGCCTGGAATAGTAATTTTATTATTTGAATCATGTAACGATGCAATCATTGAAGCTAATATGTTTATTGGATTAGCTACAGTCCCGCCATAATGTCCTGAATGTAAATCTCTGTTTGGACCAGTAATTTCAACTTCCATATATGAAAGACCCCTCAGGCCTGTTGTTATCGATGGGATGGTTTTACTAATCATTCCTGTATCTGAAACTAAAATAATATCGTTGGAAAGTTTTTCTTTATTTTGTTTTACAAATATTTCAAGATTATCACTACCAACCTCCTCTTCACCTTCAATCATTAACTTAACATTACAAGGAAGATTTCCGTGTTCTAGCATAGTCTCTAGAGCTTTAATGTGCATAAACATTTGCCCTTTATCATCGCAAGCTCCGCGGGCAAATATAGCTCCTTCAGGGTGTACTTTAGTTTTTTTAATGTAAGGTTTAAAAGGATCTTTGTCCCAAAGATTTAATGGATCAACTGGTTGAACATCATAATGCCCATATACAAGAACAGTGGGAAGATTAACATCTATTATTTTTTCACCATATACAATTGGATGCCCTGGTGTTTCGCAAATTTCACAATTACTTAGACCTAAATCCACAAGATGTTTTTTAATAAGTTCAGCTGCTAATCTGGTATCAGAATCATTCTCTTTAAGTGCACTTATTGATGGTATCTTCAGTAGTTCAAATAATTCATTTAAAAATCTTTCTGAGTTTGTTTTTATGTAATTACTAAAATTTTTCAATCTTTTTTATTGTAAAAGTAATTAAATATGTTTTTTTGACATAGTTATTTCTTTGGGGATATTTTAATAATGTTGCTTATATTTGCATGCCTTTTGCGGGTGTGGTGAAATTGGTAGACACGCTAGACTTAGGATCTAGTGCTTCGCGGCTTGGGGGTTCGAGTCCCTTCACCCGCACAAAAAAAGACCCCAACTAATTGTTGGGGTTTTTTTATAATTTGAAATGTAATGATCTTTTCTCTATTTTTTTAGCATTCCAATTGTTTAGTCCATAAATTTATTTTTTTCAACTCTATTTTTAAAAACCTAAATACATACAGAATCTTTACTATGATAAATCGCCTTTAGTTCATCATTTATTTCACATACTTCTATTAGGATTTTAGTTTTTATATAAACAATTTTAATTATCTAGAAATCCAAATTTCATGTAAAGGATCTCCTTTACTACTAAATCCTTTATGATTCCATTGATTATCAATAATTTCATAATCAAATTTTAACTTTAGTCCAGGTTTTGAATTATCTCTGGAAAAGAATTCTATATTTTCATTATAATTACCGTTTTTGGTAGTATAAGTTCCACCTCCAGTACCCATAAATTTTTTAGTTTCTGTATTGTATGCAATCCATTGAAATCTTGTACCAGACAAAATTTTCATAGTTTTTCTTGGTCTGTTAGTATCTCTAAGTTGCTTTTGACCATTTCTTACTCTTCCAGACATTAACCATGCTCCACTAAGATTTCCTGGGAATCCATCATCAATTTTTTTGAACTCCATCTCACTTCCAATTATTGAAAGTGAATTGTTGTTAATATTTATTTGAAATTTTACTTCAGAACCCACACGCTCAGAATTTTTAGTATCAAATTCTACTATTTCGGTCATATTATTTCCTTCCAATTTCCAAGTTCCTCCGTTAGAATAAATAAATTTACCTGTTTTTGACTCATAAGTGCTTATGGCTTGAAATCCATCAGAAAAAATCACAACACTTTTCAAATCTGTTCCATTTTCTGAAACATGATTTCTTTCCCAAGCCCCAATTAGATTTTGCGAATTACTAATATTAATAATGAAAATATAAATAATTAAAAAGAGAATTTTTTTCATTTTTTTTGTTTTAAATATGATATAACTTTTTTTGTTGCCCCTAAGTTTTTATTGATATAATTATAATTAATTTGACCCATTTCTATTCTAATCTTATTATTTTCTAATAAAAAATGCATTTGACTTTTAAAAGACTTAGCATTTTTAACACTAATAAAACCTTTCAAATTAATAAGTTCAAAAACTTCAGGAAATTTATCAAAATTTTTTCCAATTATTACAGGGATTTTAAAAATAGCAGGTTCTAAAGTATTATGAAGGCCTGTTTTCCCCATACCTCCCCCTACATATCCAATATCAGCGTAACTGTAAATAGAATTTAGTAATCCAATAGAATCAATTATAATAACGGAACATCTTTTAGCATTTTCCTTATTTAAATTAGACATTAAAACAGTTTCTTTTTTTATAAGACTTTTTGTTTTATTTATTTTATTTAAATCAATTTGATGAGGAACTATTATAAAACAGGTATCGTTTCTTTTGTAAGAGTTTATAAATTCTATAATTATTTTTTCATCTTCAAACCATGTACTGCCAGCTACCAAACATTTTTTTGAATTTTTAAATTCGTTGAGATATTCGATTTTTTTTATTTGTTTTGGAAGTTCAATAACTCTTTCAAATCTTGAATCGCCCATGATACTGCAATTAAAAAAATTATTTTTATTTAAAATTTTTTTAGAATTTTGATTTTGAACAAAGAAGTGCTCAAAAGCATTTAAGTTATCTTTCATCCAATTACCATAAGGTTTAAAAAACCAATGATTTTCTCTGAAATTTCCAGCTAATAAATATGTTGGAACACTTTTTTTCTTAAGACATTTCAAAAAATTTGGCCAAAATTCGTATTTAACAAATACTGCAATAGCTGGATTTATTAAATTAATAAATCTATTAGCGTTATATAAAGAATCTACTGGTAAGTAGATCGTGATATCCCCAATTGGATTATCTTTTCTTAAATCGTAACCTGATGAGGAAAAAAATGAAAGTACTATTTTATGATTATTGTATAGTGATTTGATTTCTTTAAACACTGGTAATCCTTGCTCATATTCTCCTAACGAAGCAACGTGAATCCATATATATTTTTCTTTTTTGGAAATAGTAGATTCTAATTTTTTTAATATTTCTTTTCTATCATTTAAAAATTTAAAAATTTTTTTATTGAAAAATTTTAAAAAATGTAAAAAAAATAAAATTTTATAAACAAGGATGTTATATAATATATTCATTATAATTATACTAAAGTAGTATTTTGTAAATACAATTAATTATTTGAGCTTTACAATTATTTATTTTTACTTAAAATTGCAACATGAAAAAAATTCAGATGGTTGATTTGCAAAGTCAGTATAAACATATAAAATCTAAAGTAGACTTTGATGTAATTAATGTAATTGAAAATGCATCGTTTATTAATGGTCCTTCCGTAAAAAGTTTTCAAAAAAAACTAGAAGATTATTTAAATGTTAAGCATGTAATTCCATGTGCAAATGGTACGGATGCTTTGCAAATAGCAATGATGGGATTGAATTTAAAACCTGGTGATGAAGTAATTACTGCTGATTTTACATTTGCAGCAACAGTAGAGGTCATAGCACTATTGAATTTGACACCAGTATTAGTTGATGTTGATTTAGATAGTTTTAATATTGATTGCAATATGATCCGAAAAGCAATTACATCAAAAACTAAAGCTATTGTTCCAGTCCATTTGTTTGGACAAGCAGCTAATATGAAAGAAATCATGAAAATAGCCAAAGAGTTCAATCTTTACGTTATTGAGGATAATGCTCAAGCTATCGGTTCAAAAATTGAATTTCAAACAGGAGAAAAAGTAAAAACCGGAACAATTGGAGATGTAGGAACTACTTCTTTTTTTCCTTCAAAAAATTTGGGTTGCTATGGTGATGGTGGAGCTATTTTCACTAATGATGATAATCTTGCTCATAAAATTAGAGGAATAGTTAACCATGGTATGTATGAACGATATCACCACGATGTTGTTGGGGTTAACTCAAGGTTAGATTCTATTCAAGCTGCAATTCTTAACGCTAAGTTGCCTCACCTCAATTCATATAACAAGGCTAGACAAACTGCAGCTAGAAGCTACACATCAGCTTTGAGTAATATAAAAGATTTATTAACTCCAAATGGCAGTAAATTATGTTCTACAATATGTGATAATTGTGATTGTCATGTTTTTCATCAATACACTTTAAGAATTTTGAATAACAAAAGAGATGGTCTTGCTAAATATTTGTCTGATTTAAATATCCCTTTCGGAATTTACTATCCAATCCCTTTACATAAACAAAAAGCTTATAAGGATTCGAGATATATTGAAGATGATTTTAGAAATACAAATCTGCTATGTAAAGAAGTTATTTCACTTCCGATGCATACAGAACTGGATGAAGATCAAATTAATTTTATTTGTGAAAAAATACGTGATTTTTTAGATTAAAGGAGAACTAGTAATCATCTCTCGATTAATTTTTTTTATAAGACCCTGTAATACTTTTCCAGGTCCAATTTCTATAAATTCTGTTGCACCATCATTAATCATTTGATTGATACTCTGAGTCCATTTAACTGGCGAGGTTAATTGTAAAATTAAATTTTCCTTTATTTTTGTAACTGAGGTTTCACCAATTCCATTTACATTTTGATAAATTGGACAAATAGGTTTATTAAATGATGTTTCACTAATTGCTTTGGAAAGTTCGACTTTAGCCTCACTCATTAAACTAGAATGGAAAGCACCACTAACAGGAAGTATTAATGCTCTTCGTGCGCCTTTTTCGGTAAGAATTTCACATGCTTTTTTAACAGATTGGAATTCACCTGAAATTACGACTTGGCCAGGACAATTATAGTTAGCTGCTAATACTACACCTTCAATATTACTACAAACATGTTCTATGATTTCGTTTTCTAAAGCAAGTATTGCAGCCATTGTTCCATTAGAATTCTCACATGCTTTTTGCATAGCTTTTGCTCTAATAGAAACTAAATTTAAGCCCTCTTCAAAACTTAAAACTCTAGCTGCAACAAGAGCTGAAAATTCTCCCAAGGAATGACCAGCTACTTGATCAGGTTTATAGGATTCTCCCAATACCTTTAAAATTGCCATTGAGTGAATAAATATTGCAGGTTGAGTTACTTTCGTTTGTATTAATTCATCTTTAGAACCATCAAACATTATTTTTGAAATATCAAACCCCAGGATTTCTTCGGCACTTTTAAACAGTTCATTTAATATTGGATAGTTTTGGTATAGGTCATAGCACATCCCACAAAATTGGGAACCTTGACCTGGAAAAACATATGATTTCATAAGTTATTTTTTATTGTATCTAATGAAAGTAAAATCAAATTCGTTTTTTTCATTTTTAAATTTTTCTTCTCTACTAACTTCATTCCAAATTTTAAAATCTATTTTTGGGAAATAGGCGTCACCATTAACCTCGGTGTGGACTCTGGTTAGTTCAATTCTATCAGCCAATAAAATACTTTGACTGTAAATTTCACCTCCTCCAATTATAAAAGGTTGTTTGTCGTTATTAGCTTTTTCTAATGCCTCATGAATCGAATGAACTACAAGAGCATTTTTTGCTATATAATCATGTTTTCTTGTTATAACAATATTAGTTCGGTTTGGTAATGCCTTAGGCATGGATTCAAAAGTTTTTCTACCCATAATCACACAATGTCCTTTGGTTAACTCTTTGAAATGTTTAAGATCATCAGAAAGATGCCAAATTAGTTTATTTTCATTACCGATGACATCATTTTCAGATGCAGCGGCTATTAAAGTTATACAGTTTCTAGAATTATTTTGATTAAATAGTTCAGATTCAGCTTTAATTCTTGCTTCTTTTTCAAATTCCATTTTTAATTTAGAAATTTTAATTTCTTGTAAAGAAACCAGTTTTTTGATCTGATTTTCTTCCCATTTCTTCCCCATAAATTTATTGGTTATAAAAACATTATAAAGATGTATTGTAAACAATAAAATCCAAATGGCTATAGTTAAATATGACCACGGATGTTCAAAGAAGATAATCTCTTTTTTATACTCAAATAATAAATTAATTATTAGTAAAGAAATTGCTCCGAAAATTAAAAAAGTAAAATGGTAAAACAATATTTTTTTTTGTTTTGCTCTTTTTTGAGCAGCTTCAATAAGTTTTATTTGGTCGTCGTTAATGTCACCGCCATTTTTCTTTTTAAAAAACATAAAAATTTAAATATTAAAAAAGTAAAAATAAGGTTTTAAAATAAAATATAGGTTTCTTAGTTTTATATTATGAATTTCTCTATTTACAACAAACATATTTACTTAGATACAGCTAGATCCTCGGGGTTGTATCAAGAACTTTTGGAATGGAGAAACAATCACGATAAAAAGTTGTATGAAAGTGGAAGTCAGTTCAGAGATAACAATGATCTTTTTATTAAAAATTTAAAAAATTCTATTTCTAGTTTTTTTCACACCGAACAATCAAGCGTTTATCTAACCCAAAGTTTTTCTTCAGGTTTTAAATCGCTATTGAGTATTTTAAATCCAAATCTTAAATTTTTATTAATTAATAATGATTATCCGTCCATAATTCAACAAGTGAAAATTAATGGATTTGATTATAAGTTAATTAACAATGATTATAATATTGAACAATTAATTCTTGAGTCGATTGAAACGTCAAAGCCTCAGGTTCTAGTACTTTCTATTGTTCAATATATCGATGGTTTATTAATTAATTTAGAATTCTTAAAAATTATTAAGAAAAAATTTCCTGAACTTTTAATTGTAGCAGATGGTACACAATTTTGTGGAACGACTGATTTTAATTTTGAAAATTCAGCAATTGATGTTTTAGTTTCCAGTGGATATAAATGGCTTTATAGCGGATATGGTAATGGTCTTATATTAATTAAAAGAAAATTTGTTCAGAATTTTGTAAAGAAAAAAATCATGGTAATGGACAATAGTTCGTTTATTTCAGCTTTTGAAACAGGGAATATAGATACTCTTAACTTTGGAAGCCTTTTATTCTCAATTAATCTGATTTCTAAAATTGGAATTGGTAGTATCGAAAAAACTATTAAAAAATTATCAAATTATGCAAAGGAAAAATTTACTTCATCTGATTTATTAGAAAAAAAAATATTAAAAAGAAAAGATCATTCCAATATTTTCAATTTAAAAGGAAATGATCTTTTACACAAAAAACTAATTAAAAATAATATTATCTGCTCTAAAAGAGGTGATGGAATTAGAGTGAGCTTCAGTTTTTTAAATAAAAAAAAAGAAATTGATATGTTAACAAACTACTTTAATTAGTTATTCAACCAAAATGAAAGTCGAAACGCCAGAATCTGAGGTACTTCCAATATTATCTTTTGTCACAATTCTCCAGTAATATTTTCCAGGATTATTTAAAACGACACTTCGTTTTGTAGCTGTACGATTGGATACATTTAAAGTACTTCCATCTTTATTGTCCAAATAGATATCAAATCTAAGTGTATCAGAAGAATCAACATCACTTGCAGACCAAGATAATTCAATTGTGCCAACCTCTAATGTAGCTCCTGGCTTAGGTGCTATAATATCTGCAGGAAATGGAGCGTGATTTTTTTGAGGAGTTCCAGATAAATAAAATTTCCACTTTGCACTAGTAGCAGTTGAACTACTTGTATTTGAGGAAATAATATGCCATGAGTATGGGAAACCTTTTGTTAATGTAATTTCTGCAGATGTTTCAGTAGTTGTTTGTGAAATACTTTCTTGAGTGGAAAGATTTTTTATTACAATAGTGTAGGAAGTTGTATCATCAGATTTGTTCCATTCAAACTTGACCGCATCAACTTGTAAACATTCTGAATTGTTATCAGGTTTTGAAAGAGTAGCGGCTTTAGGAGCTACCGGGCCAGGTTCATTTCCTCCACCATTACCAGAGTTATTTGATTCATCTCCACCACTTCCTCCACAAGAGATTAGTAAAATTGAAAAAAAAAGGATTATTGATGTGAATTTAAAATTTCTCATTCTCTAATTACTTTAATTGATTTTTTTATTGTTTCTGAGTCTACTTTCAGAATGTACATTCCAGCTTTTACATTGGAGAAAGGCACGTTTAGTGATCTGGAGTAAGGGACTTTGTCGTTTCTGGTCCATATAATTCTTCCAGTGATATCAAACAGTGTCATATTAATATTTTCATCAGACCCACCTACCCATAGTTTAGATGCTGCATTGGCAGGGTTAGGGCTTAACAGAATATCTTCAGAGATGAATATCGTTTC
>Ga0115569_10000176_pt1 | contig 51151 bp, 34 predicted proteins | sample COGITO_mtgs_1205_2_FD_87295 | JGI IMG/M metagenome (GOLD analysis project Ga0115569, IMG submission 87295) | Pelagic marine microbial communities from North Sea - COGITO_mtgs_120503 | ecosystem: Environmental > Aquatic > Marine > Epipelagic | place: Germany:Helgoland, sampling site Kabeltonne... | reverse complement strand
GTAAGGTCCACCTCTTCCCATTCCGAACAGAGAAGTTAAGCCTACCAGCGCAGATGGTACTGCTACGGCGGGAGAGTATGTCGACGCCACCTTGGGGCCCCTTCGGGGGCCCCTTTTTTTTGCCCAATTTTGCGGGCAGTTGCTTGTACGAACATCATACAGGACATGAAAGATCTTGTTACTATAATTGGTCGGCCTAACGTAGGTAAATCGACCTTGTTCAATCGTCTTACTGAGACGAGAGACGCCATTACGGATTCTACAGCTGGTACTACGCGAGATCGGAAGTATGGCAAGGCTGAATGGGGGGGGCGCGTGTTTACAGTGATTGATACTGGAGGCTATGCGACAGGAACGGATGACGTTTTTGAAAAGGTGATTCGCGATCAGGTTGAGATCAGCATGGAGGAGGCGGGCGTCATCATGTTCTTGGTTGATGCTCAAACAGGCATCACGGATTTGGACTTGGAAATTGTCCAAATGGTGCGCAAGAGTGGAAAGCCGGTCATGTTGATCGTCAATAAGATTGATACTGGGGTCCAGGAATACCTCACTGCAGAATTTTATGGTCTGGGACTGGGAGACGTGCTGCATGGAATCAGTGCCAACAATGGATACGGTACAGGTGACCTGCTCGATGAGTTGATGAAACTCTTGCCGGTGAGGGAGGAGCCTGATGATTTGGGTTTGCCCAGGCTTTCAGTGGTGGGTCGACCGAATGTTGGAAAGAGCACCTTGATCAATACGCTGCTTGGAGAGGAGCGGAATATTGTAACCGATATCGCGGGTACGACACGCGACAGTGTGCACACCCATTACAATGCCTTTGGTTTCGATTTTGAAATCGTCGATACGGCCGGAATGCGGAAGCGCAGGAAGGTGGATGACAGTTTGGAGTTCTACAGCACGGTCCGCACGATCAAGGCCATTGATCAGAGTGATGTGTGTTTGTTGTTGTTGGATGCCAGTCAGGGCATGGAAAAACAAGACCAGCACATCTTCTGGCATGTATTGGACAGTTACCGGGGCGCGGTTGTTGTCGTCAACAAGTGGGACTTGGTCGAAAAGGACGAGCACACCATGAACGCCTATCGGGCCAAGTTGGAGGAGAAAATGGCGCCCTTCTCAGATGTTCCTGTGGTGTTCACATCCAACCTCACGAAGCAGCGCGTATTCAAGGCATTGGAAACGGCCTTGCATGTTTATAATCAACGCAAGCTGAAGGTGTCAACGTCAGAATTAAATGAGGTGTTCTTGCCCATTGTAAAGGACCAGCCGCCACCGATATACAAGGGTAAAAGCGTGAGCATTAAGTACATCACGCAGCTCCCCTCGCAGGTGCCCACTTTTGCCTTCTATTGTAACCTGCCGCAATACATCAAGGAGCCTTACAAGCGGTTCGTGGAGAACCGAATCCGTGAGCGTTATGATTTTAGCGGGGTGCCGATTCGGCTCTTCTTCCGCAAGAAATAAATTAGGTTGGCTTCGCTGAAGAAGCCACAGTCCGGTCAATTAGTTCGCGTAAGGTGACAGGGTCAAACGGCTTGACAATCCGGTTGTCCATTCCCACACTTTGAATCTTTTCGTAGGTCTGTTGCTCAGCATCTGCTGTCAAAGCGATGATGGGAGTTCTGGGAAGTCCCTTCTCTTGCTCTTCGTTGCGGATTTGCAGCGCTGCTGCTATTCCATCCATGACGGGCATTTGAATGTCCATTAATATCAGGGTGGGATTTTTTTCATTCCACAACTGGACAGCATCGGCACCGTTTACAGCTTCTAAGACGTTGTAGCCCCACCGCTTCAAGAGCTTGTTGGCTACGAACCGGTTGAGTTCGTTGTCATCGGCAAGTAGGACAGTGCACGGTGGCTTGTCTTGTGCTTTCTCGTTGGGCATTTGGTCCGAGCCTAGAGCGGCAGTAGTTACGTGTGAAGGGGGTGAATAAGCCGATGGCTCGGGGTCTTCGGTCAATGTCAACGGCAAGTCTACAGTAAAGGTTGATCCAACGCCCAGTTTGCTCTTGATGGACAGCTCCCCAGACATTTGTTGTACAATGCCTTGAACAATGGCCAGTCCTAACCCTGTCCCTTCAATTTGAGAGGTATTGTTGATTTGCTCAAAGGGTTCCAGGATGCGCTGCAGCTCGTTTTGAGCTATACCGTGCCCCGTATCGGTCACTGCAAATCGGACGAGCTGTTCGGATGTTGCGTCTTCTGCCGCGGGGGTGTTTTCAACGATAGAAATACCCAGATAGACGGATCCTTCTTCTGTGTACTTAATGGCATTGCTGATGAGATTGTTCAGGATTTGAGTCAACCATTTTGCGTCAGCACAGATTTTTTCTGGGCAATGTTGAGCAATCTCTAGACTGAGTTCGAGCCCTACATTTTTTGCCCGGTTTTCGAATGAATGGATAATGCTTGCCGCGTATTCGCGGAGGTTGAGTCTGCTCGGAGAACTCTGGGCCTTTCCTGAGGCCATTTTCTCGAGGTCTAGGATGTCATTGACCAGACTGAGGAGGTGGCGACCTGAAAACTCCATGTAAGCGAGGTGCCGGAGTTGTTCATCTCTCGAGGAGTGAGATTGAATGAGGAGGTCTGTAAGTCCGAGGATGGCATTCAGTGGAGTGCGGATTTCATGACTCATTACTGAGAGGAACCGGGACTTGGCCTCGGTTGCTGCCTCTGCTGCTTTTTGTAGCGTTAGAAAATGCGAGATGTCGCTTCCGTAGAGGTTGAACAGTCCCGAGGGGAGATGTACAATGCTGAATTCTCCTGTCCGCTCGGAGTTCTCGGAATCGGAATTGAGTGCACGACAACGCCAGGTTGCCTTTCCTGAGTGGACTGCCTGATCCAAGGCTTTGCTCAGTCCAGGCTGATTCACAGTGCCACCTTTGGTCAGGCTTTGGTTAAAACAACGTTTAGCTGAATCGTTGATGTAGGTGATGGTTCTTTCGCTGTCTATTTGAAGGACGGGGTTGGGGTTGCATTCATAGAACAATGCAAGGTCATGAGAGGCCTGAACACTCTTTGCATTTTGAATTTTTGTAGCGGTAATGCCAGCCAGCGTTTCTAGAATGAGTTGGTCTTCTTCCTGATAAAAGTCGCTTTCAGGGTGCTCACTGTCAATGACGCCAAGCACTTGATCTCCCCATAGAATAGGAACGGCAAGTTCAGACAGACGAACAGCATCGTCTTCTATGTAATCTAAAATGGCGGAAGTATTCTTCACGCGTAAGGCTTTTCCAGTGCTGGCCACTTTGCCTACTACACCTAAGCCTACGGGTATGCTAATGGGTTTGAAGATGGACTTGTAATCGATACTCTTCGGTCCAAAGGCTGCTTTCTGTATGAGCACATTGCTTTTGGGATCCAGCAAATAAATCACGCAGTCGCACCAACCCAATTTGCTGATGGTTCGCTCTGCAATGGACCACAGCAGATTGTCCACGTCTTCAATTCCAACAAGGTCTCCGGTTAAATCCTTGAGAATGGCCAACGCATCTAGCCGCAAGACATCTCGTCTTGATTGTGTACCGCGGCTAAGTGGATGAAGGTTCATGACAAGAGCAAGGCAAAGACAGCTGAATATCGAAATTTCTCGCCCGAAAAGACCTGAATTTGAGCCCTTTCACGGTGTAGGAAAAGTCCGTCCTTGGTGGTGGTGCTCCACTGTCCTATACCGAAAGGTCAGTCAGGCCTTGACATGGCCGAAAACCCGCCTGGCAATTTCTTGTGTGGGCATGGCTTTGCCCATGGTGTAAAAATGCAAGGTGGGCACTCCTTGTTCGAGGAGCTCTTCTGCCTGTTGTGTGCACCAATCCATGCCCGCTTTCTTGACTTGGTCCCGGGTTTTTGCTGCTTCTACAGACTGCACCAAAGCCTCTGGTAAATCGACGTGAAAAACCTGAGGCAGGATGTGAAGTTGGCTGGCCGTGGTCAATGGTTTGATTCCTGGAATAATGGGGACGTCAATGCCTTCGGCGCGGCACCGGTTCACAAAATCAAAGTACCGTTTGTTGTCGAAAAACATCTGCGTGATGATGTACTCGGCACCATGTTCAACTTTCTTTTTCAGCCACCTGAGGTCGCTGTCTGGGTTGGGGGCTTCGAAATGTTTTTCTGGGTATCCGGCCACCCCAATACAGAAGTCGGTTGCCATGGTATTCTTGAGGTCTGGATCCAAATAGATGCCTTTGTTCAAGTCTACAATTTGGTCGACAAGGTCAATGGCGAAGGCGTGTCCGTCGGCCTCAGCTTTGAACCGGCCTTCGCTTCGAATAGCGTCGCCGCGCAAGGCAAGTACGTTTCGCACACCAACGAAGTCTAAGTCGATCAGGGCATTCTCTGTCTCTTCGACTGAAAAACCGCCACAGATGATATGGGGCACAGTTTCCACGTCATACCGGTTCATCAGCGCGGCACATATGCCCACTGTTCCGGGACGTTTTCGCACAGTGCGTTTTTGCAGCAGGCCGGGGCCGACTTCGCGGTACACATATTCTTCCCGGTGGTATGTGACGTCTACAAAGGCCGGTTCGAACGCCGACAGAGCGTCCATGGCGCGGTAGATCGAGTCGATGTGCTGCCCTTTGAGGGGAGGGAGCAATTCGAGGCTGAACCGACTGTGTTCGGGCTGGGCAAGAATCTCTGAAATGGTCATTGCAATGGGGTGTCAGGTCGATCGAGAAGAACCGGTGAAAGCCAACGTGCTGTTTCGTCGTGGGGTTGTCCTCGCCGATTGGCATAGTCTTCCAATTGGTCAGGAAGGATTTTGCCTAAACCGAAATATTGGGCATCAGGATGGGCGAAATAGTACCCAGATACGCTGGATGCTGGCCACATGGCGAGGCTCTCTGTCAGGCTTACACCGATGTTTTCTTCTACTTCAAGGAGTTCCCAGATGGTATTTTTTTCTTGGTGGTCAGGACATGCCGGGTAACCTGGAGCAGGACGGATTCCCCTGTATTTCTCAGCGATGAGGGCTGCATTGTCCAGTGCTTCGTCTTGGGCATAGCCCCAATGTTGAATTCGTACTTCCCGATGTAACCACTCTGCAGAGGCCTCAGCAAGCCGGTCTGCCAGCGACTTCGCCATGATTTCGCTGTAATCGTCGTCGTCGTCGCGGAATGGTGCGCACCATTCTTCGAGCCCGTGTCCGGCGGTTACGCAGAACAGGCCAATGTGGTCTGTACCCAAGCCTGGGGTGCCGATAGGTGCAATGAAATCGGCCAGAGAAGCCTGTCCGTGTGGACTTTGCTGGCGCAAAAAATGAAGGTGGGTCTCGCCACCATTGAGTACCACATCATCCCCTTGACGCCCTGCTGGAAATATTCCGAAAACCGCTTGACACCGCACGGCTTTTTCAGCCTCCATGCGGTCCAACATGGCCTCAGCGTCGACCTTGAGTTTTCGGGCCTCCTCTCCAATGACAGCATCGTCGAGCAGGTCGGGATATTTGCCGTGCAGTCCCCAACTGCGGAAGAACGGTGCCCAATCGATAACAGGCCTGAGGTCGGCAATCGTGATGTCTTTGAGCACTTGAGTTCCCGCAGTTTGAGGCCGTGAACAATGGGACGTATCAAACGCCCTGTTTTCGGAAGCCGCGGCGGCTTTGCGCCTGGCTTCTGAGAGGGGCAAGAGGGTTTTGCGCTGTCGGTCTTTCGCGTAATTGGTCCTGACTTTTTGTTGGTCTTCGGCGACGCCACGGATAAAACCTGTCTTGGATTCTTTGCCAAGCAGTTGTCCCACCACAGGAACAGCCCTCGATGCATCGTTGACATGCACCACTGCAGCTGAGCACTGGGGGGCAATTTTGACCGCGGTATGCACCTTAGATGTGGTGGCCCCGCCGATCAGCAGAGGAAGTTGGATGCCGCGTGCCTCCATTTCAAGTGCCACATCCACCATCTCATCCAGCGAGGGAGTAATGAGCCCGCTGAGGCCAATGACGTCTACGTCATGTTCTATAGCGGCGTCCAATATTTTCTCTTTGGGGATCATGACCCCGAGGTCAATCACTTCGTAATCGTTGCAACCGAGCACCACACCGACGATGTTTTTGCCGATGTCGTGAACGTCCCCTTTTACAGTAGCCAACAGCACTTTCCCCGCTTTTTGGCGCACCCCTTCCGAGGCGGCTTCGAGGTGGGGGGTTAACCAGCCCACAGCCTTTTTCATGACGCGGGCACTCTTTACCACTTGTGGCAGAAACATCTTGCCAGCACCGAACAGGTCGCCGACGACGTTCATGCCATCCATGAGCGGCCCTTCGATGACCTTGAGGGGAGACCCTATTTGATGGAAAATCTCTTCTACATCGGATTCGATGTGTTCTGCAATGCCCTTGACCAGCGCATGTCCGATGCGTTCTTCTACGGGCTTGTTGCGCCAGGCGTCGTCTTTTTTGGCGACAGTTCCGGTTTGTCCTTTTAAGCCTTCGGCAAAGTCGATGAGCCGTTCGGTGGCATCATCGCGGCGGTCGAGCAGTACATCCTCGACCCGCAGAAGTAATGCGGAAGGGATGTCGTCGTACACCGTGAGCATGGTGGGATTTACGATGCCCATATCCATCCCTGCTTTGATTGCGTGAAATAGGAATGCACTGTGCATTGCTTCGCGCACTACTGGGTTGCCGCGAAAACTGAAGCTGACATTGGATACACCTCCGCTGACATGGGCACCGGGGAGGTTTTGCCGGATCCATTTTGTGGCTGCGAAAAAGTCGAGCGCATTGCGGCGGTGCTCCTCCATACCTGTGGCGACAGGGAAGATGTTGGGGTCGAAAATGATGTCACGGGGGTCCCATCCACCTTGGTCTACAAGCAGGCGATAAGCACGCTCACAAATGGAAATGCGCCGGGGGTAATTGTCTGCTTGACCTTGTTCGTCAAAAGCCATAACAATGACGGCTGCTCCGTATTTGCGGACTTTGCCTGCCTGTCGCAGGAATTCGGATTCACCCTCTTTGAGGCTGATAGAATTCACGACCCCTTTGCCCTGAACGCATTGCAACCCTGCCTCGATGACCTCCCATTTTGAGCTGTCGATCATCACGGGAATCCGAGCGATGTCGGGCTCTGCCGCAATGAGGTTCAAAAAGCGTTGCATGTAAGCCGCGGAGTCCAGCATGCCTTCATCCATGTTGACATCCAGGATCTGGGCGCCTCCTTCCACTTGTTCCCGGGCGACCTCTACGGCTTCTTCGAAACGCTCTTCTCGAATCAGGCGCAAGAATTTCCTGCTGCCTGTGACATTGGTACGTTCTCCGACATTGACGAAGTTCGACTCGGCGGTGACCCACAAGGGCTCCAGTCCAGACAGGGACAATAGGGGGCGCTGACGGCTCATGAAGAAGCTTTTACGGGGTGCGATGGCAGGGGACGTGGGCTTCTGCCGCGCACTAGTGAGGCAATGGCCTTGATGTGCGCTGGTGTAGTGCCGCAGCATCCCCCCAGAATGTTGACCAAGCCTTTGTCCAGAAAGGCCTTGAGCTGGGCGGCCATGGCATCAGGTCCTTGCTCGTACTCTCCCATTTCATTGGGCAGGCCAGCATTGGGGTGGGCTGAGATGCCACAATCGGCATGGGCAGAAAGGGCTTCGAGATAGGGGGTGAGTTGTTCTGCTCCGAGTGCGCAATTGAGGCCAATGGAAAACAAGGGTGCATGGCTCATAGAGACCCAGAAAGCTTCCGCAGTTTGTCCGCTCAAAGTGCGTCCGGAAGCATCGGTAATGGTTCCACTCACCATGATGGGAACCTTCCGCCCTTGACGGTCAAATGCCTCTTCTGCTGCAAACAGTGCCGCTTTAGCGTTGAGCGTGTCAAACACGGTTTCGATCAACAAGGTGTCTACACCGCCCACCATGAGCGCTTCCATTTGAGTGCGATAGGCCTCTACCAATTCGCCAAATGTGACGGCCCTATAGCCGGGGTCATTGACGTCAGGACTGATGCTGGCAGTGCGGTTGGTAGGGCCCACTGATCCGGCTACAAAGCGCGGTTGATTTGGTGTTTTTTCGGTCCAAGCATCGGCAGATGCCCGGGCTATTTCTGCAGAGGCGACGTTCAAGTCCCATACCGCAGATTCCAAGCCGTAGTCTGCTTGTGCAATGGTGGTAGAACTGAACGTGTTGGTTTCTGCGATGTCTGCACCTGCTTCGAAGTATTCATCGTGTATGCCGCGCAAAATATCAGGGCGGGTCAGGGCCAACAGGTCGTTGTTGCCTTTGAGGGGAGAGGGGTGTTCAGCAAAGCGGTCTCCCCTGAAGTCCGCCTCCCCGAGCGCATGACGCTGGATCATGGTGCCCATCGCTCCGTCAAGAACGAGAATCCGTTGGGCGGAATGTTGTACGATATTTGGGCGCATGTCAAATTTTCTAGCCATGCGCGAAAGCGGACAGAACTTGCGTTCTGTGGGCTCATCTTTCCTCTGCTGTTAGGCAGAAGTCGGATTTGGCACCCGCCCTCATTACACGGGTTGCCAAGACATCAAAGGGCCGATCCCTCCGTCTTTCGCGATAAGCACTGCAAAGTTAGCCGTTTTGCGGGGCGCAATCACGAACTTGCGCCTCCAAACGTGCCAATATGTCTTATTTCTTTACTTCCGAATCAGTCAGTGAGGGGCATCCCGACAAAGTAGCTGACCAGATTTCAGATGCGTTGATTGACCACTTTCTCGCTTTTGATCCTCAATCGAAAGTGGCTTGCGAGACATTGGTGACGACCGGTCAAGTCATCTTGGCGGGCGAGGTAAAAAGCAATGCTTATCTCGATGTCCAGAAGATTGCACGTGAGACCATTCAGCGCATTGGGTACACCAAAAGTGAATACATGTTTGATGCCGCCAGCTGTGGTGTGTTGAGCGCCATTCACGAACAGAGTCCCGACATCAACCAAGGTGTAGAACGCGCTGCTCCCGAGGAGCAAGGTGCCGGAGACCAAGGCATGATGTTTGGTTATGCTTGCCGCGACACTGACGATTTTATGCCGCTGCCATTGGACCTCAGTCACAGACTGCTCAAGGTCTTGGCTGAACTTCGGCGTGAAGGAGGAGAAATGGGCTATTTGCGACCAGACAGCAAGAGTCAGGTGACCATCGAGTATGCCGATGACCACACGCCCTTGCGTGTCGAGGCGATTGTGGTTTCTACCCAGCATGATGACTTTGACCCAGATGAAGCAACCATGTTGGCGCACATCAAGCGGGATGTGTCAGAGATTTTGATTCCCCGTGTGCTCAAGGATTGTCCTGAAAGGGTCAAGGCCCTGTTCAAGGGAGACCACAAATTGCATGTCAATCCCACCGGAAAGTTTGTGATTGGAGGCCCTCATGGAGACACCGGCCTCACTGGGCGAAAGATTATTGTGGACACCTATGGCGGACGCGGTGCCCATGGCGGTGGTGCTTTCAGTGGAAAGGACCCTTCCAAGGTGGACCGCAGTGCGGCATATGCGACCCGTTACGCGGCAAAGAACCTTGTAGCTGCTGGCGTCTGTGATGAAGTGCTCGTGCAGGTGGCCTACGCCATTGGTGTAGCAGAGCCGGTGGGACTGTATGTCAATACTTACGGCACTTCTAAGGTTGGCGTTTCCGATGGCGAAATCGCACAGCGCATCCACGGAATCTTTCCGATGCGTCCTTATGACATTGAGCAGCGGTTTGCTTTGCGCACTCCGATTTACACAGAATCAGCTGCTTATGGTCACATGGGCAGGACCTGTGAGGTTGTGACCAAAACATTTATGGCTGCTGATGGCAGCACCGTAGAGCGAAAAGTCAAGCTCTTCCCATGGGAGGAGCTGGACTGTGTAGATGCGCTCAAGGCCGAATTCGGCTGCTGATGCGCCTGGAAGTCGAGGGTGGTTTTGGTTCAGAATAAGAAGTCGTAGCCTTCGCTCTTCATCCTCTGGTAGCGCTCTTTGTCAAAAGTGAAGAGACTGCTGCCTTTGTGTTGTCCTGACTCTCTTCCAGTGGCCTTGCGTTCCAGATCTATCTTCAACCGACTCTTGAACAGTTTCTTTCTTAAGTTCCGTTTGTCAAAGTTCTTTCCTAGGGCCTGCTCGTAGCGCGATTGCAGTTGTCCCAGTGTAAACTCTTCTGGCAAGAGGTGGAAACCCACAGGACGGCGTTTGACCCTGCGCTTGAGCCTCTCTTTTGCGTAGGCGACGACTTCGTTGTGGTCAAATGCCAGGTCTGGGACCCGGTCAATGGGGCTCCATTGCATCCCGAATTGCTCCCATTTTTCAGCCAGAAAGTCCTCCTTGCGCACCAGTGCGTAAAACGCCACATTGACCACCCGACCGAGGGGGTGACGGAATACACCGCCAAACGCCTTGAGTTGTTCTATGATTTCAGGCTCGTCGTAGCCAAATAATCCGTGGAACATGCTGCGGGCACTCAGCATCAATTCGTCTTGGGCCTCGAGGTACCTGCTCGGCAGAAACAAGGCGTCTTTGAAAGGCTCGCGTTGACTCCTTGCCAGCAGCAACTGCAATTGTGAGCCATCGAAGCCAAACAGCACCAAGCTGGTACTCAGGGCGACTTTAAAGTCGGGATTGTCTTGGGGAAATTTCAACATCTCTGACATGGCGTGTAAAAGTGCTTTAACCGAGAACGGAACCAAAGCGCTCCATCAAAAGTTCTCACAATGGGCCTGGGCGGTTGTGCGCCACACTGCCCGATATGGACGCGACTCCAGCGGGGATGGGGTCACCCAAAGGCTCCAAGGAAGCATCCAAAGTCCACCATTGTCGTTCGAAGTCATTCTCGGAAAGCAACCACAGTTGCCCGGAAGCCCGATCGGAAGTGACATGGTAAATGGCACCGTTCCAAGTGCCTTGCAATGAAAGGTCCTCAGAGTAGAAGTGTCCAGTTTCACGTTCGGCCCAGGCCCGCCCATCTTCCATTCGGCCAGCGCGCATGACGCTGCCATTGCCTTCGAGACTGCCGGTACTTAAAGGTGCAGCTCCACCCATGGGGTCCCAAACCCTATATGTTCCATCAGTTTCGAGTGCAGCGGGAAGGTTTTGCTGCTGAAGAAGCCATGCTTTTCCCTCAGGACCTGTGGAACCTGCAGACTGTGGTGTCCAAGTCACCGATTCTAAGCGGGCAGTGTTGTCGAGGTTGTAGCGGATTAACCTGAAGTCATTGGCGTCGGTGCGTGCCAAAATGATCATATCGCCGGATACAACGTCAGAATCGATGAGATGTTCATCCGTGTTGAGCAGCCATGTTTTCATGGTGAGCCCACCTGCGTTCATCCAGGTGCACCGGTCGGACCAGCCGATGTCGACCCATGCGGCACCGGTGTGCTCGAAAGGTGCCTTCCGCATGTGACGAATGGGGCCTGTGGTGGTGGCCGATGGGGTAAAGGTCCACACAGGTTCTGCACTGGGGATGCCGTTGGTGATTAGCCAGCCTTGAGCGGTTGTGTTTCCAGTGACGATGCAGTCTGCCCCATCGAGGTGCACCAATTGATGCGGTGATCCAGGTCCGGGGTAGTGGGACACCTGGTTGCTGATTTGCGGATTCACAAAGCCAAAACCCTGTGATCCTGTCCCTTCCACCCACCACAGTCCTGACGACGACAAGGGTGTACTGGTGAAGTTGAGTGTGCCAAAGTCCGCACCTGTTTGACCTTCTCCGTCTGTACATAAGGCGCTGATCAGTAGCTCGGTAGAGCTGGAAGACCCGGAGGGCAACGCAGGCACTTGCCAAGTGGCCTCAAGGGTGTCTGTGAGTGAGGCGGTGCCCGAAGGAGGGGCCAATGTTCCCGATGTGGTCCACCAGGTGTTGCCTGCTGCGGTTCCGATGGATATGCGCCAAGAAGCTGGCTCTGTTTTCCCGCGTTCTGGTGCGGGGTCCAAGACGCTGAACTTGAGCATGAGGGCATCGCCCTCTTGGATGTTTGCCGTTGATTGCGGTGAGAGCCACGTCACGACGGGTGGTGCTTTTTCTGTGGCACATCCGCCGCATATCGCCGCAAGGAGTGCAATCACAACAGAGAATTTCCCCAGATGGACCATGGAGGAAAGGTACTTTGTTGACAGGGGTGTTGACGCGTGGTTGAAAGAGGATGGGGCGGCGCCCCATTGTGGGGGCTAATTTGGTCCTTCATCTGATTTTGACCGTGGCCGATAACAAACCCTTCAGCAACAAGCGCAAATCTGCCATCAAGGCACCTATTGTCGCGCCAGGAATGACGGGGATTGGCAAAAAGCCGCCTCAGGCCATTGAGTTGGAGGAAGCGGTGCTCGGTGCTTGCATGCTGGAGTCTACAGCAGTGAATGCGGTGATTGACATCCTTGAACCTCAGGCGTTTTACAAGGATGCGCACGGGGAGATTTACAAAGCCGTCAAGGAACTGTTCGGAAAGTCTGAGCCCATCGACCTGCTCACTGTGACGGAGCAGTTGCGCAAAGAAGGGGTATTGGGCTTTTGCGGAGGAGCCGCGTACGTCGCGGGTCTGACTGACCGTGTGGCGAGCAGTGCCAACGTCGAGGCCCACGCGAGAATCGTGGCCCAAAAGTTCATTCAGCGGGAGCTTATTCGAATTTCAGGCGAGACCATTGAGGCGGCATTTGAGGATACAACAGACGTCTTTGACCTCTTGGATCGTTCGGAACAACAGTTGTTTGAGGTTGCAGAGGGCAACATTCGCCAAGGGTACCAAGAGATGGGAGCTGTCATCCGACAGGTCATCGAAGGCATTGACCAGGCCCGACTCAACAAAGACGGTGTAAGCGGTGTGCCGACCGGCTTCAATGCCCTCGATAAGTTGACAGGGGGGTGGCAACGGTCTGACATGGTGGTTCTGGCTGCGCGACCTGGTATGGGTAAGACGGCTTTTGTGCTGTCCATGGCCCGCAACATGGCAGTGGATCATGACGTCCCTGTAGCAGTATTCTCGTTGGAGATGAGCTCTGCCCAATTGGTGCAGCGTCTGGTGGCGGCTGAGTCTGAATTGAGCGCGGAGAAATTCCGAAAAGGAGACTTGGAGGATTACGAGTATCAGCAGCTTCAAAGTCGGATCACCAAACTCGCCAAGGCCAAGCTGTTTATCGACGACACTCCAGCATTGAGTGTGTTCGAGCTGCGGGCCAAGTGCCGCCGATTGAAACAAAAGCACGGCATCAACATGGTGATCATCGATTACCTGCAACTGATGACGGCAGGTGGTGAGAACAGCAGTAAGGGCAACCGCGAGCAGGAAATTTCGACCATCAGCCGCTCCATCAAAAGCATTGCCAAGGAACTGGATGTTCCGGTGATCGCGTTGTCTCAGCTGTCAAGATCGGTGGAGACCCGTGGTGGTGACAAGCGGCCCATCCTCTCTGACCTGCGCGAGTCCGGGGCGATTGAGCAGGATGCGGACATCGTTTGCTTCATTTACCGCCCAGAATATTACGGGATCACTGAGGATGCAGATGGCATCGATACCGAAAACATGGGTGAACTGATTGTGGCCAAGCACAGAAATGGAGGCTTGAATACCGTGAAATTGAAGTTTACCAAGCACCTCGCGAAGTTCTCGGATTACGATGCCTTCGCCGACAGTCCCTTTGATACAGGCGGCGGCGGCATGGCCCCGAACGAAAACTTTGCCAATGCTGGAGCGAAGACCATGACAGTGGGTTCCCGAATGAACGAAAAGGGAGAGGAGCCCCCTTTCTGATTCCTTTGTGAAAGTGGTCCGGAAAGCAGGCCGGTCCAGAAGTATCTTCGACACATGTTCAAGATGCGGTGTCTGATCCCTCTGTGGTTAGCGGTTTTTGTTTGTTCTGGGTCATTGCAGGCCAGCAGGTTGTTGATTCCCATGGACGATGGACAGGCGAATCACCTCAAGGCCTATGGAATGGCCTTTTGGGTGCTCGAACAAGGCCTGGAAGTAGAATGGCTGTTGAACTACCGAGGAGGCAGTTTTCTCATTCCGGCAGCACCCTCAATTTCTGGAGAATGCACCATTCGGGGGATTGATTTTGAGCCTATGGCAGATGTTCAGGTGCAACGGATGCTGCAGGGGATTGCTGATCCAGAAGTGAACCAGCAACGGGTCAAACTTGAAGTGGCACCGCGGGTGGCTGTATACAGTCCCAAAAGCAAGTTGCCCTGGGACGATGCGGTGACACTGGTGCTCACTTATGCGGAGATTCCATATGACATCGTGTATGATGCTGAGGTGATGGAAGGGAAGTTGGTAGAGTACGATTGGCTTCACCTTCACCATGAGGATTTTACCGGACAGTACGGGAAGTTTTACCGTTCATACCGCAATGCAGCATGGTACCAGGAGGAACAGGCTAAGCAAGAGGCCAGCGCTGCTTCCCTTGGTTTTTCTAAGGTCAGTGAAATGAAAAGGGCGGTGGCTCTGGAGATGCGCAACTTCGTTCTAGGCGGGGGTTTTCTGTTCACCATGTGCTCCGGGACGGACAGTTTTGACATTGCGCTTTCCGCTCAAGAAACCGACATCTGTGAGCCCATGTTTGACGGAGATGCTTCGGATCCCCTCGCCCAGCAAAAGCTGGACTTTGAGCAGGGATTTGCCTTCTGGAATTACCGCCTGGTGCGGGACCCGATGGTCTATGAATTCAGTGACATTGACGCGACAGAAGAGCATGGGAAACTGAAGGAGATCAAAGACTTCTTTACGCTGTTTGACTTTTCGGCCAAATGGGATGTCATTCCGACCATGTTGACCCAGAGCCACGAACAGGTGATTCATGGTTTTATGGGGCAGACCACAGCATTTCGGAAAAAGTTCGTCCGGCCGGATGCAACGGTGCTCGGGGAAAGCCGAGGGGTGGGTTCGGTCAAGTACTTGCACGGCACTTTGGGGGAGGGGCAGTGGAGTTATTACGGAGGCCATGATCCCGAAGACTACCGCCACCTCGTGAATGATCCTCCAACGGATTTGAACTTGCACCCCAATTCACCGGGTTACAGGCTCATCCTGAACAACATACTTTTCCCTGCATCGCGGGAGAAGAAAAGAAAGACTTAAGGCTTCTGAATGGTGACGATGAGCGTGAACAATTCACGTTCGTCATCCTGAGTGTCGAACCGGTATTCGATGGGGCCGTTGGCCTTCTTGGCCAGACTGAGAAGGCCTAGGCCTGCTCCCCCTTTGCTGGACATTTCGCCATTGCACAGCGTTTCGATGTAGGTCTTCCGGAGAATCTCCTCATCCATCCCATTGATTTCTGAAAGCCTGTCGCTGAGGATAGACCTCATTTCGGTGTCTACCATGTTACCGCATTGAACTTGGAAACCAACTGGCGTTGCTTCTAAAGTCAGGTAAAGTTGCGTAAAGCCATTGTCCTCAATCAGGCCGTGGCGCATGACGTTTTGAAGACATTCGATCAGGACATTGCCTATCCGCTTCATCAGGGTTCGACCACCCGCGGCAGAGGAACTTTTTTCAGCAAGGGCAAGCAACCCCTCCATGCCAGCTGAGTCCACCGGACCTATGTAAGACAGGAGTGTGCCGTATTGGTCTTCAGCACCGTGGTCTTTTTGTAAGACCATCCGCAACTCTCGCTGCAGGATTCGGAGATTCTGTGACCCTGTGTTCGACATACCTTGATTTTGGTTCTACTAATTTACTCAAATTATCGACGTACGCCTAAAAAAGGGGAGTCGAATTTCAATAAAGCTCGGAAAAGATAGAACGGACAGACTTCGGAGTGAGCGTCTCGTAACCAGAATTTTCCACAAAGCCCCTCGATTCAGGCTGCTTGATACCCTCGGATTTGGACAGCGGGTACAATGGGTTTTCCATCGGGTTGGATCAGCATGCTGTAGAATTCAGGACGGCAAAAATGAAGAGACCCCCGGTACATAGCTCCTGTGAGGTGTGCATGCCAAACTGAGAGTGCGGTCTGTTGAAGCTGGCGCCAAGAGAAAGTGCTAAACCCCGATGGACATGGGAAGGCCTGCACGTAATGACGTGCTGAGCTTAAATCCTGAATGGTGTGCTGGGTGGGAATGACCGGACTCATGCTGCAATGGTTTGGGTGGACTGTGGTTGTGATGAAGGGGCCGCAGACAATGCCAAGGATGAACCGATGACCTTGTTGACCTGGACTTGGACCCAATTCCGACAGTTTGAAGCGGCGTCATGAGTGGACCCAGCGCCGAGGGCGTTGAGCACTGAAATGGCTCCTAACCGAGGGGCTCTTTCGCGTAAAAGCCGGCTGAAACTGGGGTAGTCGAGGATGAGCAGGCTGCGTTGTTCAGACGGTGATTCCGAACCTCCGCGGTTCAAAACAAGGTGCACAGGCATGTCGACGCCAGCGTATGCCACTGATTCGATGGCCATGGATGGGGACTGTGAGTGCGCGAACCTCAGGGAGGCGAAAGAGTGCGATGCTTTTCGGCGGCGAGAAGAGAAGGGGAGGGCGGCTTGCAGAGGGGACGAAAGCGCAGTGCGGAGGGGGGTGGGGTTGACCATGTGGGAAGCGTTCATGATGCAACGTTCCCAATGGGGTCCGTAAAGGAATTACGGACCGTAAAAAAAGAAGACTTTTAAGTCAAAAAGCTGAGCCCTTTTAGTCTTGGTGGCCCAACCGTTCTTTGGCTGTTTGGTGGACTTTCTCCATTTCTCTTACCCAAGATTGAGGTGCTTGAGGGAGCACCTCAGCACCGTAACCCAGCATCAACTGGTTCAACTCATACGTGGGGTAGACGTCCATTGCGAAGCAGCGCCAGCCTTCAAAAGGTCCTTCTGTATCTAAGATGCGTTGAGAAGCATGGAGGGGCTGGCTTTCCAAGTAGTGAGAAAGAACCGGGGCTGCTGCCCACTGGAAGGTGGTCACATTGCCGTCTGTTCCTGAAGTGATTCCAAGACTGTGTTTGAAATACCGGTCAGCATCGAACCCCTTGTCTCTGACAAAACGCGCGTCATCCATGGTTACATCGAACATGCGATCGAGAGCAAAAGTGCGCACAGCGGCTGCGCCTTCGGGCTTGCCGATCAGGTACCAGCGGTTTCGGTATTCTTTCAGGAGATAAGGCTCCAAAGCACGTTCGCTTTGGTCTGAGCTGTCGGCGTTGAACTTGCGATAGGTGAACCGGATTACCCGTTGCTCTGCAATGCCAGACATCAGGGTAGATATGTGTTCTGTGCCCAGGGTACGTGGCGCTTGTTCGAACTGGATGAACTGTTCTGCCTTTTGTCCCGGAGCTGTTGCGTGGATGCGGTCAAAAATGCGTCCGATGGCGGCGTGGTATTGCTCAAATACGGGCATGTCCCGGAACTGCAACAGCGTGAGGGTAGCAAAGCGCAGGGCCTGTAGGTCTTGGTCTTGTAAGTTGAGTCCACTGATGCTGTACTCAGGATCCTCGTAGTGATAGCCCCTGTGTTCTGCGTTGTATGCGATGGGCGCGTGATATCCCAGTTCGCCTTCGTTGCGCATGGACCAGAGGTCCTTCTCGATGGTCGAAATGCTGATGCGTTCTCCAGCGCTCCCGTAAAGGGCTTCTTCGCAGGCCTTGCGCAGTTCTTCCTTGGTCGGATATGTCCGCATCGAATTGGTCAAGCAACGGTCGATGATCCGATAGCGCAAAAGGGCGTATTTGTTGGCAGGCATGGCTCAGAAATTGGAGCTGATTTCAACGAGCCAAAGCACGAACGGCAGCACAGGCAATGCACATGACAGATCCAGCAGGGGAAAGCTGCGCACGCCCAGGAGGTCCAGTCCAAGTCCAAACAGTAAAATGCCGCCCAAGCCAGAAAGTTCCGTGACCATTGATTCAGGGATTCCAGTGCCCAAGGTTCCAAAAGCCAATGTGAGGGTTCCTTGCAAGAGCAAAACAGCTCCGGCTGAATACAAAACTCCGCGCCCAAGGGCAGCCGCCAGAAAGACGGAGCTGATGAGGTCCATGGTGCCCTTGGCATAGAGAATGGTAGGGTCGTTTTCTAAGCCATCACGCATGCAGCCTACCAGTGTCATGGCGCCAACACAGAAGAGGAGGGTGGATTGGACCAATGCCGACCCTGTTCCGTTTCCGAGTTTGTCAGCAGCGGCGCGCACGCGGCGGTCAACGCCCATGGCATGACCTAAGGCAGCACCGATGACAAGGGCCACAAAAACAGCCACGGGTGTGTTGATGCCGCTCATGAGATCGACACCGATGTAGAGGGTAAACAATCCGATGGCCGAAAAGACCACGGAACGCAGGTTTTCTGGTACGCGCTGTCTCAATGCCAGGCCTAATCCAGCTCCTATTGCGACGGTGACGGTATTGAACAGCGTTCCCAACATGTGACGAAGTTACTTTTGATGCACGCTATGGCGTCTACATTCATTACCTCTCGTTGCCCATGTCCTTTAACATAGCCGCTACAGACCCGCATTCCAATGCCCGGACAGGCACGTTGCAGACAGGTCATGGAACTGTGAGAACCCCCATTTTCATGCCGGTGGGTACACAGGGTTCGGTGAAAACTGTTCCGCAAGATGTGCTCGCGAATGTGGTGGACCCGGACATCATTCTGGGCAATACGTATCACCTCTATTTGCGGCCTGGTCTTGAGGTGTTGTCCCAGGCAGGAGGGTTGCACGGTTTCATGGGTTGGGACCGCCCCATCCTGACGGACTCAGGGGGATACCAGGTGTACAGCTTGGCGGAAAACCGCAAAATCAAGGAAGAGGGGGTCACCTTTCGCTCGCACATTGATGGGAGTGCACACTTGTTTACCCCTGAGCGCGCCGTTGACATCCAGCGGGTCATTGGTGCCGACATCATCATGGCATTTGACGAATGCCCCCCATATCCGTGCGAATACAAGTATGCCCGTGAATCCATGGAGATGACCCACCGGTGGTTGGACCGTTGCATGGCCAGGATGTCGGAGACGGAACCGCGTTATGGCCATGAGCAGATGCTGTTTCCCATAGTGCAGGGGTCCACATTCCCCGATTTGCGAAAGGCCTCTGCCCATGCCATTGCAGAGAGGGGAGCGGCCGGAAATGCCATAGGAGGGCTTTCCGTTGGCGAACCGCATGAAGAGATGTACGCCAGTGTGGCGATGTGCACTGAGATTTTACCCCAAGACAAGCCGCGCTATTTAATGGGGGTAGGAACACCTGCCAATCTCCTAGAAAACATTGCCTTGGGGGTAGATATGTTCGATTGTGTCATGCCCACTCGGAATGCCCGCAATGGCATGTTGTTTACCCGACAGGGCACGGTCAACATGAGAAATAAAAAGTGGGAGTTTGACTTTTCGCCCCTCGATCCTGATGGCTCGGCAGATGTGGACCAGCGGTACAGTCGGGCTTATGTACGTCACCTCTTTCGTTCAGGCGAACTGCTGGCCTTGCACATCGCTTCCGTGCACAATCTTGTGTTTTACTTGGACCTGATGCGCGAGGCCCGTGAGCGGATCGTGGATGGCACCTTTACGGCTTGGAAAAACAGCATTATTCCAGTTTTAGAACAGCGATGCTGAACAAAGAACATGCGCATTCTTGACCGCTATATCATCCGAAACTTTCTCGGCACCTTCTTTTTGATGGTGGCGTTGTTCTGTGTGGTGGCGGTGGTTTTCGACATCGCCGAAAACCTGGAGCGGCTGATCGAGAATGGTGCTCCTTGGTCAGAGGTTTTTGGTTCCTATTACGTGAGCTTCTGTTTGGCTTTGGGCAACATGCTCAGTGCCTTCATTGTCTTTCTGACCATTCTGTTGTTTACCAGTCGGCTGGCCCAACGCAGTGAGATCATTGCGGTATTGGCAGGGGGAATCTCGTTTCAAAGGCTCATGCGGCCCTACTTCATGGCTTCCACTTTCTTGGTGGCAGGCAGTTTGTTGCTGGCCCATGTTGTTTTGCCGTTTTCCAATGAGCGGAAATTGGACTTTGAGGTAGAATACGTGCACAAGGAATTTCACATTGCGGAGCAACACCTATACCGGGAGATTCAGCCGGGGACCATTGTTTATTTCCGATCGGTGAATGCTGGGCGCGCAGTGGGCTATCGTTTTGTGCTGGAGCAATGGCAAGGGGAAGTTTTGTCTGAGAAGTGGACGGCGAGCAAGGCGAAGTGGCTCCCAGAACAAGAAACGTGGCGCATTTCCAACTTGCGAAGACGGACTTGGAATGCACAAGGGGAGGAGGAATTCGAGATCAAGGCGGTACTCGATACAGCACTCAATATGTCAATTGATGATTTTGGACAGCGTTCTCAGGCGATGTCTACGTTGGGTTGGGACGACCTTCGGGAAGCCATAGACCGAGAAAAGGCTAAAGGTTCGGGTGGGGAGCGTTTGTTGCAATTGGAATCCCACACCCGGACTTCGAATGCTTTTGCCATTTACGTGATGGCCTTGATTGGGGTCAGTGTGGCGAGCCGTCGGCAACGCGGTGGGACGGGCATCCACCTTTTAATAGGTGTGGTGGTTGGCTTCGTCTACGTGTTCAGTGCCAAGCTGATGTCCGTTTCCGCGACACATGCTGGAATCCCGCCTGTGGTGGCTGCTTGGACTCCCAATGTATTGTTCGGTGTTTTGGGATTGATTCTGTACCGCCGCGCTCCCAAGTAAAGCGCTTTAGGGTTTGGCCATGGGGCCGATCCAGCCCGACCACCCTGGAGGAAGCGTTCGCACACACTCCGAGTCTGGCTCATGTGGAAAGCACCCGAATACAGCTGAACCACTGCCGCTCATGTCCGTGAATTTTGCACCGTACGAGCGCAGCATGGTCAATGCCTTTTCTACCTCTGGAACCCGTTGTGATACTGGCCCTGTGAAGTCGTTTGTCAGTTCCCCTGTCCAGTCGCTCGGGTCACTGTTCTCCCAATGGGACAGGCTGGGCCTTTGGTCATCTGGATTGACCCATCCAAATGCTTGTGGGGTTGAGATGTGAATGCCAGGATGCAGCACCATCATCCACCAGCCCTCAAGCCTCAGTTGAAGGGGTTTTAAATGCTCGCCACGACCTGTGACAAGTGAAGGTGTGTTGCGAATGAAAAAAGGGCAGTCTGACCCCAACTGCGCAGCCAAGGACTCTAAACGGTCGGCCGTTAGGCCCAAATTAAAATGTTGATTTAACATGTTAATGGCAAAAGCCCCGTCAGAACTTCCGCCGCCCAACCCGGCTCCCATGGGTATGGCTTTGATCAGGTGAAAACGCACGGGTGGCATATTTCGCTCTTGGCACAGAAGAGCGTGTGCCTTGAGGATGAGGTTGTTTGCAGCAGGACCAGGAATGGCCAATCCATGCATATGAAGCGCACTGTGTTCTCCTTTAGGCAGTACCTCTAACTCTAAGGTGTCCGTCCAATCGATGGGCACGAACAGGCTCTCTATATCGTGATACCCATCTTTTCTCCGCTTTCGGACTTGTAAGCCAAGGTTGACCTTGGCGTTGGGAAAGGCAATGCGCGTCCGGCGATTTGCAACTGCTGAATCAGCCATTGAAGTAGCCATACTGCTTGAGTTTACGCTCGTCGTCGCGCCAGTCTTTGTCCACTTTTATGCGCAATTCGAGGAAGACTTTTTCTTGTAGGAACGATTCGAGGTCTTTGCGTGCATCGGTGGCCAACCGCTTGATCATGCTGCCACCAGAACCAATGAGGATGGCTTTTTGAGACTCGCGGGCGACGTGAATGGTGGCTTCAATGCGGCGCAGCATTTTTCCTTCTTTGGTTTGGTCGGCTTTAAATGTGCCTACAACCACTTCACTGCTGTAAGGGACCTCCTGTCGACAATGGGTCAGGATTTTTTCTCTGACGATCTCGGCCACGAAAAACCGCATGGGCTTGTCGGTCATCTCGTCTTTGGGGAAAAAAGCAGGAGAATGAGGGAGTTGGGCGACAATGCGCTCCAAAAGGTGGTCCAAGTTGAAGCCATGCAGTGCGCTGATGGGGTGGATTTCGGCGCGTGGAATGAGTTCTTGCCAATGTGCGATGTGGGCCTTGATGGCTTCTTGTTCGCCCAAGTCAACTTTATTGACCAGCAAAAGAACAGGGATGTCCATGCGTTGCACCTTCTCTAATGTCTCGGGGTGTGCGAGGGTTCGTTCTTCTGGAGTGGTGACGATCAGGAGGACGTCTGCATCGCGCAATGCCGTTTTCACAAACTTCATCATGCCCTCCTGCAGTTTGTAGGCAGGGTCTAAAACACCTGGGGTGTCAGAATAGACGATTTGCCAGTCTTCATCAGAGACAATGCCCATGATGCGGTGGCGCGTGGTCTGTGCTTTTGCGTTAATGATGCTGAGGCGCTCGCCGACCAGGCGGTTCATAAGGGTCGACTTGCCCACGTTGGGTGAACCTATGATGTTCACGAAACCCGCTTTGTGGGGGTTATTTGCATTCGTTGTGGACACTGGCATGATTTTTCACTTGTAAAGAAACGAGACCCGTCTATCTTCGCCATCCCGATTCGGGAAATGGATCGCGGTGTGGAGCAGTTGGTAGCTCGTCGGGCTCATAACCCGAAGGTCGCAGGTTCGAGTCCTGCCACCGCAACAAGAGCCTCTTTAAAAGCAGAGGAAAAGGAAAGGGTCAGCATCAAGCTGGCCCTTTTTTGTTCTTAGGTCTACAGGTTGAGACCATATTATCCGTTTTTGAGAGGGTCGGCGCAAGATGTGCACAGAACGGTGGGTGAGTCCGTTGTTTTCTGGATCTAAGTACTTGTATAGGAGTAGTTTAAGTCTCCTTCTCTTTTTCTCAGGATTTGTTGTTTTGGACAATTTTCACAGTTTCCTCTAGAGCGTCATAGAAGGAATTTGTCCGTGAATTTGTAAACGTTGTCTTACATCAACTTGAAAAAAACCTTCGTTTTATCGGGTCAAATCATCTTTTGATTAATGATTATAATTACTCTGTCGATTGGCCGAGAACAAGGGGAAAGGCTGATTCCCCATTCTGGCTGTATAATTCGACGAAGGGTGGGGGGGCGTGCTTGGGCAATCGGGAAGATTTGAGAACTTGCTGAGGCCTGTTCGTGCAGGTAAAAACCAAAGGAACCAAACCACTTGTGATGCGTCTCACATCTCTCATTCTTGCCCTCTTCTTTTGTTGGGCCAATTCATTCTCTCAGGTACAGCAGATTGCGGTCAACTCCGCCCCTGCGCCAGAGGGATACGATCTCGAACTTGAAGTCGTCTCCGAGGACATCGGTGTCCTGATTAGTCCAATCACCTTGCAGGCGGTTGACTTGACAGGCTACAGCTGCACCCGGCTTTACGTCACTATGAACAATGCCACGGACTTTATGTCGTCGGTATCTGGTGATGCATTGAATCCGACTTACGTCAATACGACGACAAGTTATTTCCATGCCCTTCTCGGCGCAGCCACTCCTAATGGTATCAACTCGGTGCTTTTCGGGGTCTATCCAGAGCTTCCCTATGACAGTTGGGTGACTGTGGGATTGGAGAGCGTGCCAAACGCTGCCGCTGGCGAAGCCAGCGTGGCCACGGTGCAGTCTTCTGCCAACCCTTGGTCAACCAACTTCGATCCAGGCGGTGGACTCCCTGGAGGCAACATCGCCATTGACGATGCGATTGGTGGGGCATGGTATGCTTTGAACGGAGATGCCAATGGTATTGCTGGCGATGACCTCAGGGTTTTGGTCGGCCAATTCACCACAGATGGTGACTTGAGCGGTCAGTTGTACTGCCAGGTCTTCATCGAAGGTGATGGCGCCAACGAGTTCCGCGACACCTTCTATTTCGGAGCGGGTGCTCCGGTTTTGGGTTGTACGGATGCAACAGCGTGTAACTTCAATGGAGCAGCCACGGATGACGATGGCACGTGTGAATTCCCGCTCGACCTCTACGGCAGCGCCAACTTGGATTGTTCAGGCAACTGTCTGAATGATGCCGATGGCGACGGCGTGTGTGACGAGGACGAAATTCCTGGTTGTACGGATGAGACGGCCTGTAACTATGAGGCTTCCGCTACAAACGACGACGCAAGCTGCACCTTTCCAGCCGCCGACAACTTGGACTGCGACGGCAACTGCTTGAACGACTCCGATGGTGACCAAGTGTGTGACGAGGACGAAGTCGACGGTTGTACCGATGACACCGCCTGCAACTACAGTGCTTTAGCGACCGAAGATGATGGGTCTTGTACTTACGCCGATCCTAACTTGGATTGTGACGGCAACTGCCTGAACGATGTCGACGTCGACGGTATTTGTGACGAAGACGAAGTAGATGGTTGCACCGACGCAGGTGCTTGCAACTTCGACGGTGACGCAACCGACGATAATGGTTCTTGTGAATACACAACTTGCGCTGGTTGTACGGCTTCAACGGCTTGTAACTACGACGATGCAGCCACGATTGACGATGGTTCTTGCGTGTATGCAGTGGAGCCTTGTGAGACTTGCAACCCTGATGGAACGGTGAACCCCAACGATGACGACGAGGACGGCGTTTGCAATGCAGATGAGACCGAAGGTTGTACAGACCCTGCAGCTTGTAATGACGGACCCTTTACGGACACCGACAACAGCTTGTGCGAGTATCCAATTGACATCTATGGCGCCAGCAATGTCGACTGTGATGGTGCCTGCTTGAATGATGCCGATGGAGACGGTGTATGTGATGAAGATGAAATTGCTGGTTGTACAGATGAGACGGCCTGTAACTATGCTACTGCTGCAACAGACGATGACGGTTCATGCCAATACCCCGTTGATATCTACGGATTCGACTACTTGGATTGTGACGGTGGTTGCTTGAACGACGCTGACGGCGACGGAGTGTGCAACGAAGACGAGACAGAAAGCTGCACAGATGCTGCTGCATGTAACTATGACGACAACCCCCTCGCGGACTCTGACAACACACTCTGTGTTTATGCGAGTGACATTTATGGCGTTGACAACGTGGATTGCGATGGTGCTTGTTTGAACGATGCCGACGGAGACTTGGTGTGTGACGAGGACGAAATCCCTGGTTGTACCGATGAAGGTGCCAACAACTACAATGCGGCTGCAACGGACGATGACGGAAGCTGTACCGGTTGTACTGACCCTATTGCAGATAACTACTACGCAGGCGCTGACATTGATGATGGTACTTGTGTCATCAGCGGTTGTACCGATGCCGATGCCTGTAACTACTTCGCCCAGGCCAACAATGAGGACGGCTCTTGCCAGTACCCCATTGACCTGTATGGAGCGAGCAACGTCGACTGTGACGGTGTTTGCTTGAATGATGCCGATGCGGATGGCACATGTGATGAGGATGAGGACCTCGATGAAGTCCTCGACATCATCAACAATGAGTCAGGAGATGATCTGGACTCTACCATTAGCATCATCTCTGACCTCGTGCTCACAGGAGGAGGAGGTTCTTCCAACTTTTCTGATGCATTTGATGGACTCGGCATTGGTTTTGTCCCCAGCATTGGTGGTCAAAGCACAGCCTTGGTGGCCAGCCTCGACCTGAGCTGTAGTGGAATTTCAGATGTGACTTCAGTGCGCATTAGTGGCCCTTGGTGGGACTGGGATCCATTCGGAGGTCCAGAGGCTACTGAAGTCTCAGCAGGTGTTTGGCAGATTGTCTTCGACCCAGCGCCAGGAGCTGATATGGAATACAAGTGGTACATCAACGGAGAGCAAGAAGACCTTCTTGACTTCGGTGCTGACTTGCTCTACGGAGACGGATACGACGATTACCTGAATGGTGCGTGCGCTCCGATTACCGACTATGTAAACTATGCCAACCGCCTTTGGACGACAGGTTCAGGAGACATCGACGACACTTGGGGACAATGCACTGCATGTAGCCAGGTGGCCAACTGCGGTACTCTGTTCCTCCCAACTGACGGTGCTTGGGCATCTGCAGGTTACAACTTGGAGGCATTGAGCCAAGAAGTCATCGGTGACCTGCTTGCAGGACACGTCTTCTTGGGCTTCTGCGACGCCCTTCAGAACGGTGAGCAACTGACCAACTGGTATGGAGAGATCTTCCAGTTCAGCGATGATGGAGCGGGCAACCGCGCCATCCAGTCGTTGATCAGCGGCGACATCTACCCCGTATTTGATGGAGCGTACAGCTTCGACAGCGGAAGTAAGGTGTACACCTTGGGCAGTGTGATTGCCTTGGCTTCGGCTGACCCTTGTCTCGGTTGTACCGAGTTGGAGATGACAGGCGGCATTGCTGACTACTCAGTAGAGTGTGAATCTGAACTCGACGCAGCTACTGCAGCTGCAGACGTGGCAGCTTTCGCCTGCTCAGAACTTGAGCTTGACGCTGTCTACAGCACCAAGCTTCAGTTCGACGGCCGCAACCAAATTGAAAATGGTGGTGGTACGAGCCAAACTTGGAACGTGTTGACCGCTGGCGATGATGCCGACTTCAACAACGGAACAGATGCTTTGCTTCAGTTCTACGATATCGATGGAGACATGGGCCAGGCGGTCTACTTTGTCGAGGACTTGTCTGCGGGTGGGGTTACCATGACGCAGTACGAGAACGGAACGGCCCTCCTTGAAGGATCAGTGGTAGACATGAATGATGCCAACCGCGGTTTGGACATTCACTTCTACTTCGACAACCGCACCGCAGGCAATGCTTGGGGTGGAGGATTCAAGAACGATTATGGTTGTGCAGTGAATACCGATGAATGGACCATGTATGTCTTGAATGACGACATGAGCTACGCTACAGGTCGCGGAGATTGGCAGTTCGGAACGCTCTTGCGCTTCAACCACCAGCCTTCAAGCCAGTACTTCGGCTATCAGCTTGGTGATGGTGCCAACAACCACAACTGTGACGACAACGGCTTCTCTGGTTGGTTCAGCTGGAGTGGTGCTATTGTCGGTGAGCCTGCATACGGCCAGGCCGGTGACATCATCTCAACGCTTGACCCAACTGTAGGCTACGCTACGGACTGTCAGGACGGTGAGTTTGCAGAGTTCCATTACGTAGCCTTTGACGAGCTCTGTAACATTGCTCAGCTCAATGTCCAGACGGTGGACCGCAATGACATGACTGCTCCAACCTACGTTTCTGGTGGAGATGACATCACGCTTGACTGCGCGATCAGCGATCAGTGGTTGCTTGACAACCTCGCTGCGGACGAAATCATCTTGTTTAGCGACAACTGTGATGACTCAGAATACGGTTGTGCGGCAGGGTTTGACCCCAACACTTCCGGTTTCTCAGATGGCAACAATGTTTACGTATGCGTTGAGCTCGTAGGACAGGAAACAGCTCAATACACTGCGAGCAGCTGCCGCGTTTTGACCCGCACTTGGGTGGCTACGGATTGTTTCGGCAACCAAGCATACCACGTGCAGACCATCACGATTGAGGACAACACACAACCAGAAGTGACGGTAACTCCTCCAGCGGATATCACCCTCAACGTAAATGGCCTTTGCTATGTGGACCTCGATCCCACCAATACGGGAATGGCTGCGACTACATATGCTGACAACTGTGATTTGGCTGCTACGGGCTTGGACTACACCGACAATATTGTCGACAGCGTCAGCACCGGCTGCTATAGCATCATCCGTTCTTGGACTGCAATTGCAACGGACAGCTGTGGAAACGCCACGGCGGTCAGCGATAACCAGCGCATCGACATTCAAGACCAAATCGCTCCTAGCTTCAGCTACCTGCAGGTGGACACCATCGAGTGTGACCTCTGGGGCGACTGCTCTTATGAGTACTTGAACAGCATCGGTTTGGCTACGGCTACTGACAACTGTGAGTTGAGTCATGTGGATGTCGATTGCACACCACTCTCCAGCGCTTGTACTGACGACTACATCGTCGACTACACTGCCTACGATATGTGTGGTAACAGCACATCTGTGCAACAAATCGTGGTGACGGTTGACCGCACTGCACCGGTATTCACTTTGGCTCCAGCCGACCTGACACTGGAGTGCAGCGATGCCACCCTCACGGGCGACGTCGATGGTTATGCAGTTCCGGTCTACACACCTGGTGATGGACTCCACGCTGAGGCCATGGACAACTGTGACGCTGAGATTACGGTGACCTACGAGGATGTGATTCTCCCCACTGCTTGTGACCAGGAGTATGTCATCCGCCGTACATACAGCGTTTATGATTGCGATGAGAACCTCGCGCAGCACATTCAGGAGATTACCATCGATGACTCGAACGCTCCTGAATTCACCTCCTTCCCCGCTGATGTGGTGGATGTAGAGTGTGATGCTGTTCCAGCTTTGGCTACGATCGGTAGCTTGGGCGTCAGCGACAACTGCGACGGAACTCCAATGACCACGTTTGACGGAGAGATTCGTACCGACGGTGATTGTGAAGACAGCTACACGCTCGAGCGCACTTGGACTACGACTGACTGTGCTGGTAACAGCCACACCCAGACCCAGACCATCACTGTGCTCGACACGCAAGCTCCTGATTTGAGCATTGTTTGTCCAGCTGAGTTCCCTCACATCAATGAGTGCTTCCTCGGTGGCGCTACTGACGATGAGACGTCTGAGGCAAGCATTCAATTGTCCACGGATGTCAATGGTGAGCCCACTTGGACGGTCAGCGACAACTGTGACGCAGACCTGAATGTGAGCTATGTATACAGCGATGTCATCATCGAAATGGATGGAGACTATAGGATCATCCGCACGTTCACGGTTACAGCGATTGACAACTGTGGTAACTCTACCACGCAGACATGTGACCAGATGATCACCTTCACTGACAGTGATGGTCCTCTGATGTCGGACGATCCGGCTGAGCTTTATCCAGCCTCAATTGCTTGTTCTGATATGGGAGATCCATTTGACGTGACCTTCATGCCAGTGAGTGCATCAGATGGTTGTGACGGAGAAGTCACCCTTGAAGTCGTCAGTGCATACCTCACGTCTGGTTCTTGCCCAGGCACTTGGGTCCGCCACTGGGTGGCCTACGATGCCACTGGCAACGTATCTGCACAGGAAGCCATTCAATACATCCCGACATACGATATCGTAGCACCAGAAGTGAGCATTGAAGCTCCTGGTAGCGGGGGAGAAACTGTGGTTTATCTCGACGAGAACTGTTACGTGGACTTGAGTCCTGATGCGATTGGGTACGGCACTTTGGAGTACTCTGACGATTGTGACCCTAATCCGAGTACTGACCTCTCATATGTCGACGGTCCTCAAACCTTCGCTTGCAGTGGTTCCGTTGGAACTTACACCTTCACCCGCACCTGGACAGCTGTTGTGACCGACTTGTGCGGAAACTCTAGCTCTGCTTCTGGTGACCAGGTCATCACGGTGACTGACAACAGTGCTCCAGAGCTGACGCTTGATTGTCCAAACGGCGCGAATCTCGTTGGAGAATGCTTCGCAAGTGTGGATACGAGTCTGGCTGTTTTGGGAGAGGTTGAGTGGATTGCTACAGACAACTGTGACAATGACCTTGACGTGAGCTACACCTACAGCGACGAGATTGAGTTTGACTGCAGCTTGGTCGGAGTGGATGCTAGCCCAGAGGGTAGCTACAACTTCGTGCGGACCTTCACGGTAACCGCGACGGATTGCAATGGCAACTCAACTACCGAGGTTTGCACCCAGACGATCAATACGTTTGACATCTCGGCTCCGTCCATCGACCTGACCTGCCCAGATACGGCTACGGTCCAGTTGGATGCTGACTGCATGACCGATATCGATCCGTCAATCACAGGAAGTGCCTTCGCCTTGGCGACGGACGACTGTGACACCGATGTGACCATCACCTACAGCTACAGTGACGGGGCTCCGACCTACACATGTGGAACGAGTGGCTATGAAATCGTTCGTACTTGGACGGCTTCTGCTACCGACGACTGTGGCAACGGCTCAAGCACGTCGTGCGACCAGATCATTGTGGTTGAGGACAACATTGCTCCAGTGGCCAGCATCACTTGTCCAGATGATCAGACGTTGACCATCGACGAGAATTGTGAGGCTGACCTGAGCACAGATGCATTGGGAATGGCGATCGGTTCTGGTGCTGACAACTGTGACTTGAACGTTACTGTTGAAGTGATTTACATGGACGGTGCTCCCACATACACCTGTTCAGGTGACGATGTGCAGCTCGACGGTTCATACAGCTTCATCCGGACGTTCACGGCAACGGCAACTGATGACTGCGGCAACAGCCACAGCGTGTCCTGCGACCAGAGCATCACGGTCAACGACGAAATGGCTCCAACGCAAACATTGGCCACGTTGCCAACGGACACGTTGTACCTCGACTTGGACTGTTCAGCTGACCTGACTCCAGCGGTGATGCCAGCTGTTGAGGTTGCTGACAACTGCGACAGCGATGTCAATGTAGCGGTGACCTATGAAGACTATTCAGCAGACTTTGATGCACGCTTTGGTAGCGTGGCTGCATCTGTTGAGATTCACAAAGAGCACACCAGTGGTGACCTTGCTGGAATGACGACCTACCGCGTTTACGTGGTGTTGCCAGACTCAGGTGACTTCTTGAGCTCAGTGAGTGGAGAGGGTCTGTTCAGCACACAGCTGCGCTCATCCACCAGCTTCTACCAAGAGCCAGACCTTGGGTCGCACTTGCCTCCTTCAGCTGCGCTCTGGAACTTGCCGACTTACCCCAACTTGAAGTATGACAGCTGGGTGACTATTTCTGACTCAACCGCTTCGAGTGAAGTTTCTGCACTCGGATCTTGGCCGATTCCATTTGAAGAGGGCAATGACCTGATCATCGACGGCGAGTTTGGAGGTGCGCTCTACACATTGAACGACACAACCAATACGCTTGGAATTGCAGGTGTTGACGGAAAGGTCCTCGTGGCCCAACTGACAACAGACGGAATTCTGAATGGTCAGCTGTTCATCCAATACTTCCCACAGCGTAACGGCGATATGCAGCAGTTGCGTACGATCACCATCGGTGATGGATGTGAAGGTGACGACTCAGCCATTGAAGGCAGTTATGTTGTCCCACGTACCTGGCAGTCTGTTGTCACGGACGACTGTGGAAATGCTGATACGGCTTACACCTACCAGTATGTTGTGGTTCTCGATACCATTGCTCCTCAGTTCACGAATACTTGCGACATCGACAACGGTGAGACAGTGGAGTACACCTGCGCTGACGACAATGGCAACGGAGTGAACGACGTTCTCGACTTCACGGAAACCCCTCTCAATTGTGCTCCACAGTACATTGAGAATTGTGACAGCGAAGTGGCATTGACCATGACTGCAGACACGATGGGGTATGTTCCAACGGGAGATATCGCCAACTACTGCATGCCAAGTGACGTTGAAGCACTCGCCAATGGTGAGACCTGCGACGACCGTGCCCCAGAGGCGATTCGTTTGTTCAACTTCTCAGGAGGTGAAGCATTCACACTCGTAGATGGAGGCAGCAGCATTGTGGAGGTGATGCAGGACAGCAGCATGCACATTGTGCTTGAGGTTGAGAATGCTGACGGTGACGCTGGATTCATCTTCGACGCCACCTATGACGGTGCCCATGACTGGAACGAGTGGCTCGCACTGCCCGGCTTGCACAACTACAAGAAGGACTGTGCAGAGATCTTCCCAGGAATCGAAATCTGGACAGAGTGGTTGTACTACATCATGGACGGTGGTACCATGAGCGGTACAGGTCGTTTTGCAGGTTCTGAGTTTGCGCTGCAGCACCAGCCTCTGAATGCTTACTACGGTTTGCAGATCGGTGAGGGTGCCAACAACAAGAACGAGAACTACGGTGCAAGCGCTTGGTTCTTCTGGACAGGTGAATATGTGCTCGACGGTTCAAGCCAAGGTTCTATGGCTTCCAGTGGAGACATCTTCATGGACCTTGATTGCTGCCTCGGATGGCAGATTGACTACAGCTACAACGCTGTGGACGATTGTGGAAACTCTACTGGCTTCAACTACACTGACCTCGGAACGGGAACGTTCGGAAACAGCGGAAACAGCACGGTCAGCGGCGGTCACAATCCTGTGGACATTACTGCAGGAACAAGCAGCTTGAAGGATCCAATCCGCATCACAGGTCTGTCACCAAACCCAACGAGCGATATCTCAACGCTTGGGTTCGTTGTCAGCAACAACATGCGTCTCCGCATTGACCTCTACACTATGGGAGGTGGATACGTGGCTGAGTTGTTCGATGGCAATGCCAGCGAAGAGGTTCAATACGTGTTGGACATCGACGCCAGCACATTGGCCAGCGGCATGTACCAGATTCGGATGTCGAGCAATGACTATGTGCTCGTCAAGAAGTTGCTCGTAAGCGAGTGATCTCATAACGGATCAATACTGATTTTGGAAGGCCGTCCCATGAGGGGCGGCCTTCTGCATTTATAGCGTCAAGGCCGCACATCTCGGTTTGTTCGAACCCGCGTTGATGTACGGTCCATGTCTGGCGGAGCCGTTGGCTCTTTTACCATGATGAATGTCACCGCTGGAATTGACGGTCCTCTCCACTGGGGGAGTTTGGGTCTTTCATCTTCGCAATGTCTGAAAGGAGGCAGCGGCGGTTTTTCGCCAGTTTGGGTCTCCCATTTAATCAGCACAAAAGGTTTTGGTTTCTTCTGAGGGAGGTGTGCGCAACGGCGTGCACCTCCCCGCTTTTTTGGGTAAGTTTCAAGTCTGCATGACGTCGATCAACGAAATATCTCCTGCCTCCTTGTCCACGGGTCCAGAACGCAAGGTTTACCCCTTGAGCAGGGTCACCACTGCGGTAGGGGTCATGTTGGAAAAGCAATCAGGCAGCAAGCTGTTTTGGGTTCGTGCTGAGATCAGTCAGTGCAATTTCAAAGGCAGCCATGTTTACCTGGACTTGGTCGAGGAGAAGGGTGGGAAAAAGCTGGCCCAGCTCAGAGGAACCATTTGGGGCTCACGCCTAGAATCCATCCGCGAGGCTCTGGGCAAAGAGTTCGCAGAGGTCTTGAAGCCGGGACGGGAGATTGTCTTCTCGGCGCACATGGCTTTTCATGCTGTCTATGGATTCTCACTCAACATTCAAAATATCGACCTCGATGCTTTGCTCGGAGAAATGGAGCGGCGGCGAAAGGCGACTTTGGAGGCGCTGCGCAAAGAGGGTGCCATTGGGAGGAATGCCAATGTCCCCATCGTTTCAGTCCCGCAGCGGCTGGTGTTGATTGGCTCCAAAGGCACTGCAGGATTTACCGACTTCTTGGTCCACCTCGAAAAGAACGCTTGGGGCTATCGGGCTGATGTGGGCATCATCGATGTGCCGGTCCAAGGGGTTCAGGCGACAGAAGGGTTGGTCAGTGCTTTGCATCAAGCCGGCCGGGTTGCTTTGAAATCGGGTTTGGACGCGGTGATATTGCTCCGAGGGGGAGGAGCCAAGCTGGATCTCGATGCGTTTAATGATTTGACATTGTGTCGGACGGTGGCCGCTATGGAGGTTCCAGTGATCGTGGGTGTTGGCCACGAGACCGACCAGACATTGATTGATTTGGTGGCCCATACGGCGTGTAAAACCCCCACTGCAGTGGCGGACTTCATTGTGGACCGCATGGCACAATTTGAAGGCGTTGTGGGCAGAGAAGGCCGTGCGATCGCTGCTGAATCGCGTGCTCAGCTTTCGGAGAACCGAGGATGGCTGGGGCAATTTTCGACCTTGGTCAGAGAGCGGCCATTTGCGCAGGTAAGCGCGGAAAGGGGGCAACTTCACACAGGGGCAAATGCAGTGGTCCGAAGGACGCGAACACTCTTGTCTCATCAGCTGGCCATGGTGGGTCAATTTAGATCGCTGTTGTCTTCGGTAGCGCTGGACTTGCCCGCAAGCCAAACAGAATCTCTGGAGGAATTGAAGCAACGGATGCGCCATGAAGTGGCGCGTCAATTGAAGCAGCAAGAAGAGCGGGTAGGCAGCATCAAGGATACATTGACCTTATTGGGACCTGAACCGACATTGCGGCGGGGCTTTTCGATTACGCGAAAAGGAGGCCATGCCGTGCGCAATGCTGAAGAGTTGGTGCCAGGCGATTTGATTGAAACCAGACTGGCCCAAGGAACCATTCAATCAAGGGTGGAATCCACCTCACCTCAACAAAACGACAATGGATATGAGCAACAGTGAAACTCCTTCGGGCTATGACGCCGCGTTCGGTGAATTGAAAACGATTCTCGAAGCCCTTCAGCAAGATGAGATTGGGGTAGATGAATTGGCACAGAAAGTCAAACGTGCTGCAGAGCTGATCGCCTTTTGTGGCGATCGACTGCGTAAGGCTGAAGGCGAGGTTCAAAAGGTTCTGAATGAGTTAGGCGAAGGAGATTGAATCCGATTTGATGCGTCTAATGACCTTCAAATACAAATCCATGCTTTAGTCTTTGTGGTGAAGGAACCTGTGCAACGGTCCCGGGTTATTATATTCAATTAGCCGTGGACCGAACATCGCTCACTTTATTACTGGCTCTTTTGTTTTATGCAGGGTTTAGCGCCTCCTCGCAGGTTGCAAAACCAGACCCTACATTCTATGGTACGCCTGCTGAGGCTAGGGTCAGTGCTGTAGATGAAACCGTGGCCAGACAATGGAATGAAGCGCTTTTGGAAGCCATCCGAGGAGACTTCGCACGGCCCACAGTTCACGCAAGAAACCTCTTTCATACGTCCATGGCGATGTATGACGCATTTGCCCTTTACCATGAGGCAGACGAGCCGGTGTTCGTCGGCAATGTTTGGCGGGGCTTCGAGTGTCCGCTTGATTCGTCTTTGCTGGATATTCCAGTGGATGCTGCTGAAAGAACTTCAGCCACAGAAGAGGCCCTGAGCTTTGCAGTTTATCGGCTGCTGAACCATCGCTTTGCAGCCAGTCCGGGAAGCGATGAGGCGCTAGCCTCATTCGATGCACTGATGTTGGAACTCGGCCATGATGTGTCGTATCAATCGCAAAATATTTCCGATGGGCCAGCCGCGTTGGGCAATTACATCGGAGAACAGTTGATTCAATTTGGTTTGCAGGATGGTTCCAATGAGCTGCTCGATTATGCCAATGAAAACTATGAAGCCATCAATCCTGATTTGGAGTTGGCGGGGTCGGGAAATCCAAGTTTGATTGATCCGAATGCTTGGCAACCTTTGGCCATTCCCGTCTTTGTGGATCAATCGGGAAATGTCCTGAGTGAAACGCCGGATTTTCAGGGCGCTGAATGGGGGTCTGTAGAGACTTTTGCTCTGGAGGATTCGAGCCTGACATTGGTAGAGCGGGATGGTGTGGATTGGCCGCTTTATTTGGATTGTGGTACCCCTCCGTTGTTTGGTGAGGGGGAAGATGTCGGTGACATTGCCGATGCCTATGCTTGGGGTTTTTCACTCGTAGCACTTTGGAGTGCGCATCTGCATCCATCTGATGGGGTCATGTTGGATATAGGCCCTGGAAATTTGGGGGACCTGAATGCTACAGGCCCAGGCAGTTTCAGTGAAATGGACACTTTCTACAATTGGTTAGAAGGAGGTGACTTTAGTGAAGGCCATGATCTGAATCCAGTCACAGGGGCAGCTTATGACCCAAACATTGTTCCGCGCGGTGATTATGCGAGGGTGCTCGCTGAGTTTTGGGCGGATGGCCCGGACAGTGAGACTCCGCCGGGGCACTGGTTTGTGCTGTTGAACGGGGTCATGCAGCATCCGGACTTTACTTCACAATGGCTTGGAGAAGGGGAGGCACTGGATGCCCTGCGGTATACCGTTCGCGCTTATTTGACCCTCGGCGGCGCCATGCACGATGCGGCGATTGCAGCTTGGTCGCACAAAGGCCTGTATGATTACATAAGGCCCGTATCAGCGATTCGCTACATGGCTTCTTTGGGACAGCGAAGCGACTCTACTTTGGCTTCGTATCATCCAGGGGGTATGCCTTTGGTGCCGGGGCGGATAGAACTGGTGGAAGCTGGCGACCCTCTTGCTGCTGGTGGAAATCAGGGCAAAATCAAGGTGTATGCTTGGCAAGGTCCGGACGCCATCATTTCTCCATTTTGGGATGAAGCAGAAGTGGGATGGATTTTGGCTGAAGAATGGTGGCCTTATCAGAGGCCAAGTTTTGTGACACCGCCATTTGCTGGGTACGTGAGCGGCCACAGTACTTTTTCCCGTGCGGCAGCTGAGGTGATGACGGCGATCACCGGTAGCCCTTATTTCCCAGGAGGAATGGGAGAATATGAGGTGGTTCAAAATCAGTTCCTCGTTTTTGAAGAAGGTCCAAGTCAGACGTTTAATCTGCAGTGGGCAACCTACCGAGATGCTTCTGACCAATGCAGCCTTTCGAGGATTTGGGGCGGTATTCACCCCCCTGCGGATGATTTTCCAGGACGGCAATTGGGAGTTGAAATCGCAGAACTTGCGCTCAATCGTGTCAACCAATACTTCGCCCCCACTGCTGTCATCGACTTGTGCCCCCTCGATCTCGATGGAGACGGGGTGGTGGGTGCAACAGATTTGCTCGAGTCTTTGGCCGAATTCGGGAACAGCGGGCCCGATCTGTCGGGCGACGTCAATGGTGACCAGCTGGTTGGTGTCAACGACATCTTGGACTTGTTGGCGAGCTATGGTGAATCCTGTCCCTGAGGGGCGGAAAATCAATGCCGTAATTGTCCTAATTTTCAGGATGCGCATTTTGAATTTCTTGTGTCCCTTTTGTCACGGCCTCAGAGTGTTGTCCTTGATGGCTCTGGTTTCGATATCTGGGCTAACCGCCCAGGAAGATTGCGGCTTTCTTACGGGCCCCGAGGGACTAGAGGCAGGATGTCAAGACTCTTGTGTCTGGGTGGTGCCGGAATTCGAGCGCTCGGCAGAGACCACAGGTTATGATGTTGATTCGATCGCTTATGCGCCGCCTCTTGCCATAGGAACTGGTGTCGTTCAGGATGTGACGGGTACAGGTTTTACCAATAACATCGGCATTCCGTTTGGATTCAGCTTTTTTGATACGGACTTCTTTAGTCTGAAGGTGAGCCGCAAAGGGTTCTTGACCTTCAACACCAATTTGACGGGCAGTTACAATTATCCCAACCAGGATTTGGGGTCGGGGAATCTGCCCCCCAATTCGATCATGGCGCCCTATGCGTACATCAGCAACAATGGTGGGGATGTTCGGACCCAGCTGCAAGGTGAATTTCCCTGCCGGCGCTTCATTATCAGTTGGGAGAATTTGCCTCAGACAGGATGTGGGTCGAACCTCTTGGTCACTCAAGTGGTGCTCTTTGAGACCTCCAACAAGGTGGAGATGCACATCGGCCAATTTCAGTCTTGCTCTGGCATTACCGCTGTGGTTGGCATTCAGGGAGGAAGTGGGGAAGGAGCATACGGTCCGGATGCCTACAATACAGGAGAGTTTGCCATTGAAGACTTGGCATTCTCATATGCACCCAATGGGGCCACACAGACCCAGTTGGTGTACCTGGTGGGCGACGAAGTCATTGGTCAAGGAGACAGCATTTCAGTGTGTATCGAGGAAAATACCGAGTTGATTATCGGAGCCAACTTTCCTGAGATTTTGCCGCCTCCACCCACTCCGGGCAGTTGCGATGCTATTCCGGAAGAAGCCTGTGATACGACCATGGCTTACGACTTCAACTTGAGCGCCAACCAAACCGGGAGTTTCAACTTTCCTTTTGAAGGTGAGCTGCTGGGATTTGCTGCGACCAACAATTGGTCAACAGCCGGTGGCAGCTGGCCGGGAGATATGTCGATGTCCATTTGCGATCCTTCAGGTTCGTGCGGTGTGATCGAAGGTTTTTCGTTCGACTTGCCGGGTGTGCTCATTGGAGACTGGCCCGGAAACTGGAACACGACTTTCGGTGGCTTTTATGAGGCTTGTTTCACAGTTCCAAACAACTTGCTTGAAGGCGATGGTAACTGGACATTAACGGTGCAAAATGCCTGGGGCGGTTCTGGCTCCAATGTCAATTTTGAAGGGTCGGTGACCTTGTTTTACCTGTGCAATCTGGAACCCGAGGAGCCCGATACTTCTCAATTCATGGCATCTGATACTGTAATGGTTCAATTTGCTTTTGAATCTCAGAATGCCAGCTTCTCAATTCTGGACCTCGAAGGCAATCCCTTGAATGTACTGTGCAGTGGAGACGACGAGGTGTCCCTTGAAGCGAATACGCTGGGAGGCACATGGTCCGCCAGTTGCCTCGGATGTTTAGACAATGAGGGGTCCATAGATCCCAGTCAGGCGCCGCCGGGATTGTTAGAGGTCAGTTATACCCTCAGCGGTGATTGCGGGGACATTACCGAGGTGGAGGAGCTGCAAGTGGGGTTGACTCCCAACGTGAACACGGGCAGCATCGGCGCACTGTGTCCTTTTGCTGACCCTGTTCAGCTGATAGGTACTCCGGTAGGTGGCTCATGGGAAGCCGATTGTGGCGACTGTCTGACGGGTGAGGGATTGTTTGACCCTTCTACAGGATCGGGTGCTTATTCAGCCACCTACACTTTTGGAACGCTTTGTACTGCCACTGGAGAAGTGGCGGTGAATGTTGGAGAGGCCATTGCAGCTGAATTGGAAGACTTGAATTACTGTGAGTCCATCGGAGCCGTTCAATTGGACGGAGATGGACTGGCGGGAACATGGTCCGCGGATTGTGGGAGTTGCATCCAGAATTCAGGGTCATTTAGTCCACCGGGCCCCGGCACCTATGAGGTGAGTTTTATGCCTGGTGCAGGTTGTGGTGTGGAAAGTGGAGCGACAATTGTTGTTGACGAAAGTCTACCCATTGGCTCGGCGAATTTGCCGGAAGCTTTATGTGTCGATGGCGCGGCCGTCGGTCTGGAAACGGATGTGCCTGGCGGGAATTGGACCAGCTCAGGCACAGGTTTGAATGGGGATTCGTTTGACCCAGGAGCAGCGCCGTTGGGGATCAACGTTTTGACTTACGAGGTCGAGAATGGATCGTGCACGAATTCGGCTACTTTCTCTACCGAAGTCTTGCCCATTTTGAGTGTGTCGCTCCAAGACGAGGACCCCTTCTGTGTGAACAGTTCTGGGGGAAGCATCAACGCGGATGTTGACCTCGCTTCAGAAGCCTTTTGGTCTGACCTTCCGAACCTGGTTTGGTCCTCGGACTGCGGTGGATGCCTCAGCAACAATGGTGTCTTTGACCCAGGCGATGCGGGCGAAGGGACGCACTCTATTTCCATCGGTTACAATGATCCGCTGGGCTGCAGTGTTGGCGCTACTATAGAGGTGTTGGTCGCTCCAGCGGTGGATGCCTCGATCGACAATATCCCAGACCTCTGTGAGTCCGAGGGCACACAAATTTTTTCTGCCGCTGACGGTGGAGGAACTTGGACCTCTTCTTGTGGATCTTGTCTGTCTCCAGCAGGCAGTTTTGATCCTGGAATTGGCGCGGGCAATTACACGGTGACCTACACCATTACTGATGTCTGTTCTGATGTCGATGCTGTCCAAATCACAGTCGTGCCACAGCGCGATGCGGCCATATTGGTCGACGTGCCCAACGATGAGTTGTGTATTGGGGTAGAAGAATGGCAACTGGGATCGATTTGGGCCGGAGGAGTCTGGAGTGCGGACAGCCCTTCAGGCAATGACTGTATCGACCCAGTGACCGGGATGCTCAACCTTGAAGCTGCTGGTGTTGGGACGGTGACAGTGACCCATGTCCTCGAAGGTTTGTGCGGCGACTCTGACACCCACGTGCTGGACATCTTGTCATGTAGCGTTGAGCTCGTCAATATTTTCACGCCCAATGGCGATGGAAAGAACGACCGGCTTGTGTTCAAATACATCGAACTCTATCCTCAAAACATCCTCACGGTATTCAATAGAAACGGAGCTGTGGTGTATGAGGCCGAAGGCTATGAGAACGACTGGGACGGGGATGGTGCCGCCGATGGGACCCATTATTTCGTGCTCCAACTTCCAGAAGGAGTCGAGCACGCTGGACAGTTGATGATCCAGAGGTAGGCTTTACGCCTGCTCTTTGCGGAGGTATTCCGTTTCAAATGCGCTGCGCCTGAGGGATGATCTGAGGTGCCATAGTGCTTCTTCTTGAAACTGCATCAGCCCGGTAATACAACCTGCTGTGACTTCGTCTCCAGCGTGTTGGGCAGTGGTGAGCAGCTCCCTTTCTAGCTTGAGCAGGTGAGAAAAGGATTCCCGCACCATCCGCATGCAGGCCCGGTCGTGAAATGCGCCTTCGTGTGCGCCCAAATTGGACAATTCTAGGACCGCTTCGATGGACGTGGGGGGCAGGCCTTCGAGGCACCTGACTCTTCGGCCGAGAACGTCTACTGCAGACTGAGCATGCTCGATGTGACTGGGAAGAATGTCACGTAAAAGAATGTACTGTTCACCCCAGCCGTTCCACAGTGCTCCACGGAGATTGAAACGGAAAACCTCGAAATCGGACAGCAAAACATTGAGCATAGGGACCAACTGGTCAGCCCATGTTTTGTCGAGATGAGAGGACAGGGTGCTGGGAGCGCTGGTCATGGTCGGAGCGGGCATTAAATGGTGAATCGGAGAAGCCCGATGAAAGTGAGGCAATAGGGGGCTACCTGTGATGATGTTTGTCAATGATTTTTATGATGTATGTCATATTCCTGCAACCAATTGGTTTTCTTTCGGAGTTATTGAAGGGGGTGTCACAATCCTCGATTGAAATCAAAAAGATGAAGAATCAACACACTTTACTTGCCGTCTTTGTGGCCGCAGGCGCTTTGGTGCTGCTGTCCAACTCCAGTGGTGTAGCACACCAACAGAACAAGGACCGAACCGGTGCTCCGGGAAGCGACAACACCTGTCAACAGTGCCATGCGGGAGGCAGCTTTGCACCAGAGGTGAGTGCGTTTTTAGTGGTAGAAGGTGACATTGCACTCTCGGGCGAGTATGTGCCTGGGGCGACCCACACACTTGTGGTCAGTGTGAGTGCATCTGGCAGTCCTCAGGGTTATGGTGTGCACGGAACTGCAGTGCTGTCTGATGGTTCCAATGCTGGAACCTTCAACGATCAAGACCCCAATGACTGTGTATGGCTCGACGAAGTGGATGGCCGTCACATTTTTGAGCAGAATGATTTGTGCCCGAATGGCACGTTTGAAATAGAATGGGTGGCCCCTGCAGAGGGAAGTGGCCCCGTCAGTGTTTATGCAGCCACCATCGCTGCCAATGGCAATGGGACTTCAGCCGGTGACGCATTTGCAGGAGGACAATTTGATTTTGAAGAAATGGTCACCAGTGTGGATGACTTGGCCATGGAGCTTTTTGAAGTGCGTTCAGGGTTGAACGGGGCGCTGGCGGTCAATGCCCAAGAGGGCCTTGTGATTTCGGTCTTGACGTTGGATGGTCGGATTTTGTTCGACGGAGCACTTGAGGCTGGATCACATACGGTGAACCTCTCTCATGCTGGTTTGGCCATTGTCCATGCGGTTTCTGCTTCTGGAGCAGTCCAATCTCAAAAAGTGTGGTTCTAATGAAGAGGGCCTTCGTTGGATCATGTGCCGTCATATTGGCATTGCTGTGCACAGGGTGCGGCTCTGGTCCTGAAGTTCCGAGCACGCCGCAAGGATTGGAAGAGGATTTGATTGTTGGGGTCGTGCAGGATTTCTTTCAAGCTTTGGAGGCCCGAGAGAAGGTCAGGCTTGAACGTGTGCTGCACGAGGATGCCACACTCACTAGAATTGATGTGCGTGGAGCGGAACGCTCGGTGTCTCGTTCGTCTCGATCAGATTGGATTTCAGCTGTGAGTGTGTCAGGGCCGCCATTGATTGAGCGCATGGAAGGCGCGCAGGTCGAAGTCGCTGAGAACCTGGCTCAACTTTGGGCTTACTACACCTTTCAAATCGGTGACTCCCTGAGCCATTGTGGTTACGACGCTTTTCAGCTGGTCAAAACAGGTCCAGAGGGTTGGCGAATCTTAGGGGTTACATATACCATTGAAACATGTCCATGAAAGGAATTTTGATTGCGGTGATTTTAGGCATAGCCGGATCATTTGCGGGGGCCCAAGCGCAGGTTGATGGCGACATTGATGCACGAAGCCTTCTAAAGCTGAACCTCAGTGACTGGTATTTCGCCCGTTACGAGCTCTGTTACGAGCATGTGATCAATGCATCGACTTCTGTGCAGCTTGCTGTGGCAGGTATCGGGGAATCCGAGGATTTTGGAACGTACCGTTACAACAACCTGACGATGATGGATTCGTGGACGGATGTGAGCGTCAACCACAGTGGTTGGAGGGTGACGCCAGAATTGCGCAGGTATGCATGGGTGTATGGCGGAATGCCAGAGGGGGTTTTTGTGAGCATTATGGGACGCATTGAGAACTGGATGCTTGAATTTGATGAAGACATCGATGACTTCGGGGGCATTGCAGAAGGCCAGTTCGAAGGAGAGTTGGATGGGACATGGAGACAGTTTCATTGGGGAGGTGGAGTGCTTGTGGGGTACCAGTGGTATTCAGACAATGGGATCAGTCTGGAAGTGTATACAGGCCCCATGTTCCGCAGTTATTCGCGAAGCTGGAGCCATGATGGCACACTGAACGAGGAGGAAAAGGAATGGGTAGAGGACAGCCTCGAAGACCGGCTTTTCAGCGGTTCTCGTTCTGCGACTTATCTCAACAACAACAGTGGTCCAGGTTGGCGTTTCGGATTGACAGTCGGTTTGGGACTTTGATGGTATCCGGTCAGCAAGTCGATGATAAAAGTCACCTTTCTTATTGACAGTTGTCAGGAGAACTGCAGCTTCTCTTCTGCAGATTGACTCTTGAACAATGGCGGTGCGCCTAGCGCATCACAAGACAGGTTTTGGTTTGACGGCCCGGTACGAAAGCGTACTGGGCCGTCTCTTTTGGGCCTAGATTCGGAACATGGACAAGAACAAAATGAAAACGGTCGCAGCCCTTGGCCTTTGTGTTGGGGTACTGGCGGTCATTGTTTGGTCACAAATAGAGCGTCCCCACCGCGATGTAGCCGCGGAGCCCGCGCAATTCAAAATGGTGGCCCAAGAGCTCGTGGGATTTATGGCCTCGGGCGATTCTAGCGCAGTCCAATATCTCAATGCGGTTGTGGAGTTGTACGCTGTAGTGCAAGCAGATGACGGAACAAGGGCTTCATTCGAAGGAGGAGTGGTCGCCGCTTGGGATACACTGCAGCCGCACCGGCCACTGGATCCAGGAGAGTTGTTGCGTGTGAAAGGCCGTGTCACTGGCTACGACGACCTCTTTGAAGAAGTCCGCATGGACGGTCTTGTATTGGTTCATGACCCAGACGCTGGTCTTTGATTCAGCTTGAAGCATCTTCGTTCCGCTTCTTCAATCCTTTGACATGCTCAAATTGATTCTTCATGTTTCAGCCGCCGCTCTGGTATTGTGGAGCCCGTTATTGGCATGTGCCCAAATCCAAACGGCTCCCTATTCGCTGGAGTGGGAGGTGGTTGCGGTGGACAGTATTCCTGGAATGACGACCGCACGGTTGTATGCGAAATTGGTCAACCCCACGGACTACTTGACTTCCGTATCGGGATGGGATGAGATGGAAGGAGAAGTGCTGACCACCACGTCATTCTACCAAAATCCAGATGGGTGGGCGACCCCCAACAATAACAATCCCCTGTTGTTTGTCCCTTTGCCTGATTTGCGGTGGGATTCTTGGGTGACCATTGGTATAGAAGTGGCACCAAATGGCGCCGAGGGGGAGATCCCTGTGGGGCTTTTTCCACCGCAGACAGAGTATTGGGTGGACGACTTTGAAGCTGGAGGGAGTCTGGTGATGGACATTGATGGTGCATGGTTTGTCACGCTTGGATCGTCCAATGGGATTGCTGGGGATGACCTCCGTGTATTGGTTGGGCAATTCACCACAGATGGGATCATCAGCGGGGTATTGAACCTTCAAGTTTTTTCTGAAGGTGTGTCCTCAGATGACTTTATGGACGACGTCTACAGCGTTCCCATTCCTGAATTTGATGCAGGCGCGGTGTCGTCTGTGGCTGGAAATCAACGCCATCCAGAGAACGCATGGCGGTTGTTCGCCATGGACGGTGGAGGATACCGGCATCACGTAGAACATTTTGTAACCCATTGGTTTCAAGTGGATTTCGTAGGGAATCGCATGCATGAAGGGGCTGTATGTGATGGTTTTTTTGAAACCACAAAGGCAGGGGTTGTCGCACTAGTGGGGGCTGATGGACGGGTGGTTGGTACACGTGTGATGAGGTGAATGGGGATATCTAAAATCATAAGTCAGAAATGTCTGACTGAGAATTGAAGAATGTTGAAAGAAATTGCTTATGGTATTTAACCGTAGAATTTTTTACGACAATGGATTTGCAAACGGCTAAAAAGAATTTTGTCAACCATGGAGTCATGGGGGGCGTTCTGTTAGTAGTGGGAATTGCTTCAGTGTTTGATGGAGCGTTCAGAAGGACAACTGAAACCATTCAGGAAATTTGGATGGTAGAATTCAGTGCGGGTTTGGTTTTATGTCTTTTCGGTCTAGTCCTGTTTGGAAGTGCAGTTCGATACTTGGTCCACATGGACCGGATTGCAGAGTATTCTGAAAGAAAAGCGAGGCACCGCTCTTCGAAGGACCGCAGAAGCCACTCAGTGCGTCCAAAAATGAAAAAGAGCTCATTCAAAGAGTCTGGCATGGAAAGCCTAGAAGGTATTCGCCTGGCTGCAGTGAAGTCGGGTACAGTGTAACCGTTAGAGTTACCCCAATAAAAAAGGCGCCATTGGCGCCTTTTTTATTGTATCTCATTGTCCTTGGTCAAAGGTGAATCACCTCGTCGTAAGCCGCAGCGGCAGCTTCCATGACCGCCTCACTGAGGGTGGGGTGGGGGTGAATGGTTTTGATGATTTCATGGCCGGTTGTCTCCAACTTTCGGATGGCCACGATCTCTGCGATCATTTCAGTCACGTTGGCGCCAATCATGTGGGCTCCGAGCAGTTCGCCATACTTCGCGTCGAAGATGAGTTTAACAAAACCGTCTTTGTGACCGGCAGCACTGGCTTTCCCGGATGCGCTGAAAGGAAACTTGCCGACCTTGATGTCAATGCCTTCTTCCTTGCATGTTTTTTCGGTTTTGCCCACACTGGAAATTTCCGGGAAGCAGTAAGTGCACCCTGGGATGTTTCCATAATCGATGGCCTCAACGTTGTGTCCGGCGATCTTTTCGACACACAGGATGCCTTCTGCGCTGGCCACGTGAGCCAATGATGGACCAGGCACACAATCTCCAATGGCGCAGTAGCCGGGTATGTTGGTGTTGTAGAATTCGTCGACGATGATTTTACCGCGGTCTGCAGCAATGCCGACCTCTTCCAATCCTATTCCTTCGATATTGGAGACTACGCCTACTGCGCTCAAGACGATGTCTGCTTGGATGACTTCTTCGCCTTTGGCAGTTTTGACGGTCACCTTTACTCCAGTACCTGAGGTGTCTACCCCGGTGACTTCGCTGGAGGTCATGATATTGACGCCGGCCTTTTTAAAGCTGCGGGCCAATTGCTTGGAGACCTCTTCATCCTCCACAGGGACAATGTTGGGCATGTATTCAACGACCGTTACCTCAGTACCAATGGCGTTGTAGAAATATGCAAACTCTACCCCAATGGCACCCGACCCCACAACCACCATCTTTTTGGGTTGCTTTTTCAAGGTCATCGCCTCGCGGTACCCGATGATCTTTTCTCCATCTTGAGGCAGATTGGGCAGTTTGCGGCTGCGCGCTCCTGTGGCAATGATGATGTTGGTGGCTTCAACGATTTGCTGGCTTCCGTCTTCAGCGGTGACTTCAACTTTTCGGCCAGGCATCAATTTGCCGTTGCCCATAATGACGTCGATTTTGTTCTTCTTCATGAGGAACTGAACGCCTTTGGACATGCCATCGGCCACCCCGCGAGAGCGGTTGACCATGCCGTCAAAGTTCACTTTGGGCTTGGATACTTTGATGCCGTAATCCTCAGCATGCTCAATGTATTCAAACACATTGGCGCTTTTCAGCAGGGCTTTGGTGGGGATGCACCCCCAGTTGAGGCAAATCCCGCCAAGGGCTTCGCGTTCAATGACGGCTGTTTTCAGGCCGAGTTGTGAGGCGCGGATGGCGGTAACATAACCGCCTGGGCCACTGCCGAGAACCACAATGTCGTACTTCATGTTCGTTCGTTTCGGTTGCGAAAATAGGGGTCGTATCTTAGTGTTTATGCGGCTTTGGACACCTTATTCTGTATTCTCTGCACGCGGCAGTGGGGTTTTGATAAAATTCACCGCGCTGTTGGCTGGCTGTGTGTGCCAATTGGCGCTGAATGGGCCCGCTTTTTCGCAGGGCTTGTTGGCAGACCCGCCCACTGGAATGGAGGATGGAATCTCGGTGCTGTCTCCCCAGCGGGCGCACTTTCAATTGCGTGCGCCATCGAAGGACCACGTGCATTTGCGCGGAGATTTCAACGGCTGGGAGATTTCTGAGGAATTCCTCATGAACCGCTCTTTGGATGGCCTGACTTGGTGGCTCGAGGTGGACGGTTTGGAGCCTGGAGCATGGACGCGGTTTCATTATTTGGTGGACGACACAGTGGAGGTGGCAGATCCTTATGCGCCCTTGATTCTGGACCCTTGGAACGACGGGTATATACCGGCGGCTGCATTTCCTGCCCGCCCCGCCTTTCCGTGGGAACATGCTGCCTGGCCCGTAGGCGCTTTTCGAACCGAAGAGCAGGCATTTGATTGGACCGATGCTGGATTTCAGCGCCCTTCACAGGACAGGTTGGTCATCTATGAGGTGTTGGTCCGTGACTGGGATGCCCAGAGGGATTTTGGAGAAGTGATTGACCGGTTGGATTATTTGGAGTGGTTGGGCATCAACGCGATTGAGTTGATGCCAGTCAACGAGTTTGATGGCAATACCAGTTGGGGATACAATCCAGGACCTCGGTTGGCAGTGGACAAGGCATATGGCACCGCAGATGCGCTGAGAGCGTTGGTCGATGGAGCCCATGCTCGGGGCATAGCCGTAATCTTGGATATTGTGCCCAACCACAGTTTCGGATTGGATCCTCTGGTGCGGTTGTACCAGGATTCAGATGGTGGTGTTTCTCCGGGGAATCCTTGGTTTAACGAGGATCAAATTCACCCCTATGGACTGGGCTTTGACTTCGATCATGGTGATCCATGGACCCGTAATTTTTGGAAACGGGTGATGGATTTCTGGATGGACGAATTCCATGTGGATGGGTACCGCATTGACCTGTCAAAAGGACTGACCCAAAGCAATACGTTGGGTGACGTGGGCGCTTGGAACAACTATGATCAGGGCAGAGTAGACATTCTGTTTGACTATGCCAACCACATTTGGGGGCAGCACCCCGGCGCCTATATGATTTTGGAGCACCTCGGTGACAATGCTGAGGAAACGGCTTTGGCCAATGGCGGGTTCATGCTGTGGGGCAAGTCCACGTCCTCTTTTACCCAAGCTATTTTGGGGTATGGCGGAGATTTCTCTTGGACGTCCTGGCAGGCCAGGGGATGGAATTGGCCCAACCTTGTGGGTTACATGGAAAGCCACGACGAGCAAAGGGTCGCTCATGACCTGATGTTGTATGGCAACGCATTTGATGGATATGACACCAAATCATTGGGGACAGCGATGGAAAGGTTGGCCATGGGGCATGCGTTTTTATTGTCGCTGCCCGGACCCAAGATGATGTACCAATGGGGAGAGTTTGGATATGATGTTTCGATTTTCTCTTGTGGCGATGGGACCTATGAAGAAGGATGTAAACTGGACGAGAAGCCAGAACCTTGGCTGGATAAAGCCCTGATTTCTGAGCGTCAAGGATTGGCAAGGAAAATCAAGGGGCTCAATGCTTTGAAAAGGGAGGCTCCGGTATTCTCTACCTATGACTACAACATTGACTTCGGGGGAATGGGCAAGCGGTTGCACCTGTACTCTCCAGACCAGAATGCGGTGTTGTGCGGGAATTTTGATGTGATCGGCCTGAGCATGGTCCCCGGTTTTCCGCATACCGGTGCTTGGACGGACGCATTGACAGGAGACGTTTACGATGTCACGGACCTTGGTGCTTCATTTTATTTTGGGCCTGGTCAATACCATTTGTGGCTGGATACTCCGGTTGATCCTGTGCCGGCAGACGAACCTCTGCCCTTGAGTGTGGTATGTGATGACGCTGCTGCGTTGAACTTTGGTTTGGAAGAGACTTGCTCCTATGAATTGGTGCTCTTGCTGGACGCTACAGACTTGGCCGAGTCTGGGGATGTCTCTCCGCAAGGACTCCACGTGGCGGGATCCTTCCAAGGTTGGAATCCATCGGGCACGCCTTTGGTGGAACTCGGCGAAAATTTATGGCAGGCAGCCGTGGTGGCTGACGCGGGGAGTGTCTTGGAATACAAATTCATCAATGGCAACACTTGGGGACAATCTGAATTGGTTCCTTCGGGCTGTGGTGCAGAGGATGGCTTTGGAGGCTATAACCGTCAGCTTTTGGTGATGGGGCCTGCTTCTGGTGGAGGGGTTGTGTGTTTTGGCGCTTGCGCAGCATGCCTCTCAAATTTGGATTTCCCTGGATGTTTGGACAGTACCGCGGTGAATTTTGACAGCGCAGCGAACACAGACGATGGCAGTTGCTTGTATGAAGTGGTCTTGCGTGTGGATGTTTCTGAAGTAGATCCACTTCCGTCAACAGTGTATGTGGCAGGAAGCTTTCAAGGTTGGGATGCCTCTGGCACGCCAATGAACCAGGTGGAAGAGCTGTGGACTGTTTCCCTCGATTTGCCAGCCTTTGACACCGTGGAGTATAAATTTCTTGCGGGTCCGGAATGGGCCTTGGAGGAAGTGGTTCCCGAGGCGTGCGGCGTCCCCAATGGTTTGGGTGGATACAACCGAGCGCTCCTTCCTGCCGATACATCTGATGCAGCCGTTGTTTGCTTCGGGCAATGTGGACCTTGCTCAGGCGTGGTGAACCCACCTGTTGATGGGGCCGAATTCTGCGGAACTGGCACTGTTTGGGACCCTGTTCTGGAATGGTGTGTGGGAATCACCACTTGTTCCGAAGACATCGATGGAGATGGCCTCATTGGTGTCGCCGATGTGCTGGCCTTGCTTTCTGCATTTGGCAACCTTTGCCCTTAACTGGAGCATCTGTTTGTTCCTTAAATCGAGCGGCCATGCAGCTTTAAGAGGGCGTCAGCACTGTGTGACATGAAAAAGGCCCGCCAATTGGCGGGCCTTTTTATTTGAAATTCCCGTGGGATTACTTGACGATGAGTGGAGCACTGAAGGTGCCCTGTTCACCTGCGCCTTTGATGAAATACGTTCCGGCCGCCCAACGCCCCACGTTGATGGGCATCCGTTGTGCTCCAGCAGGCCATTGGCCATCGTGGATGGTGGCCACCGTCGCTCCCCTGGCATCTAGGACTTGAATCAACACCTGACCGCCTTGATGGAGGTGGAGGTTGATCCATGCTTCCCCTTGGGCAGGAACTGGAGCGATGGAGAATGCTTGGACCCATTCTGTTGAAGCCACGCCATTGGCGCTTGAAGAGAATCCGATGATGGGCATGGTTGTTCCGCCTTGACCCCATTCTTGTCCCGGCTCGCAAGACATTTCATCGGCAGACGCATAGACCTCACCATCCAGCCACAATTTGAACGACACCGTGCCCGGTCCCTCGAGCATCAAAGCCATTTGTGCTGCACTGAACCCATTCACCTCCATCAACGGCCGCGCAGCCACGCATACTTCATCTACAAAGGCACCGAGGTATGCTTCTCCCGAAACAGTGGCCCCGTCAAGAAGCACTTCAGCAGCCAAGGCCGCCGCACCGGGCGCCCGAACGACTTGCCATCCTGTCATCACAGAAGCGGCATTGTCATCGGTACGGACATGTGCCATCACCATTCCGCTTCCGTCTCCGTTGTCATTGTTGTCACCGGGATAGACCAAATTGCCGGCTTCGATCATGCGGATCCAATAGGAACGGCCAGGTTCGAGATCGAGTAAGCTGTTGAATTCGTTGGGGTTGGCGGGGTTCCAAACGGTGCCGTTTTGACCGTCGATTACGGTGCCGACCAGACCATCTACTGAAGCCAACGCTTCTTCCACGGCCATGGCGTTTTGTGGCACATATCCTATGATGTTCCAACCCTCGTTCAAATCGAGTGGTGTATTGCTGACATCCAAAGGTGTGCCTGTACTGGTCCAAGTGGCGGCGCTTTCGACCTTGATGACATAGCCTGCTGCATCCGTGTGCATTTGGAGTGAGTTGAATACACTTGGGATGCCAGGAGTGTAGCTCTGTCCGAGTGCGAAGTTGTTGTCCCCGAGTACCTTCAAGAGGTTGTCTTCTAGCGGGGATTCAAACATGGAGGCCACGGAGTAGTCTTCGGGGGTAACGTTGGTAGAGACATAATTCCAACCCGGCGTCAGGTCGACTTCCAAGGTGTTGGCGGAGCAATTGGCATCCAGCATCAAGGGGTCATCGTAGCTCCCGTATTCACCAAAGCCCATGGGGGTGAGTTCACCATCCATTTCACAGGTTGAACATTCAGCACCATTGAAAAGTGTGAATGAGATGGTTTCATCTCCACCGGCGAGATAGACCGTCATGCTCACGTAAGTGCCTCCATCGAATTCGATGATGTCACCTTCGCCGCGCAGCTCACCGTTGATGAAGGCGCCCACGAGGTCATCGGCCGCAGCATTTTCGCCGTCCACCGTGATTTGAGCCAGGACAGTGGCGACAGAGGGGAAGATGATGGGCATTCCCCATTCTGGGGCGCAGGCGTATTCGCAGCTTCCGTCATCATCCGTGGCAGTCGCGGCATAGTTGGTGGCGGACCCGTCGGTGCAGCCCGGGACTTCGTCGCCGTCGCAGATGCCGTCAGCGTCGGCGTCGTCAATGCAAGACCCGTCGCAGTTAAGGCCGGGGTCCGCATAGGTGCAAGAGGCGTCGTCGTCGGTGGCGTCAGCACTGAAGTTGCAAGCCGTCTCATCGGTGCAGCCCGGGACTTCATCGCCGTCGCAGATGCCGTCACCATCGGTGTCGTCGATGCAAGACCCGTCGCAGTTGAGGCCGGGGTCGGCATAGGTGCAAGAGGCGTCGTCGTCGGTGGCTCCGTCGTTGTAGTTGCAAGCCGTCTCATCGGTGCAGCCCGGGACTTCGTCGCCGTCGCAGATGCCGTCACCATCGGTGTCGTCGATGCAAGACCCGTCGCAGTTGAGGCCG
>Ga0115569_10000174_pt1 | contig 51341 bp, 55 predicted proteins | sample COGITO_mtgs_1205_2_FD_87295 | JGI IMG/M metagenome (GOLD analysis project Ga0115569, IMG submission 87295) | Pelagic marine microbial communities from North Sea - COGITO_mtgs_120503 | ecosystem: Environmental > Aquatic > Marine > Epipelagic | place: Germany:Helgoland, sampling site Kabeltonne... | reverse complement strand
GTAGCTATTTCTTGATTTGAATACGCATCATTTACTCGAACATCAATAACCAAATTTGTATGAGCAGGCACAACATTGTGTTGTTTTCCGGCATTAATTTGCGTAACTGTCATTTTCACATCACCTAAAGCTACAGAAGGTTTGTCAAATTTAAAATTTTTAAACCATTGTAAAACCTCTATTGTATTGTAAATAGAATTATTATTATTTGGGTGTGCAGCATGACTTGGAGTTCCTGCTACTTGTGCATCAAAAACTACCAATCCTTTTTCTGCAACAGCTAAATTCATTAACGTTGGCTCACCAACAATTGCAACATCAATTTTTGGTATAATTGATAACATACTATTCAATCCATTTGGACCACTATTTTCTTCTTCGGCGGATGCAACAATAACCAAATTATATTTTAAGTTTTCTTCTGCATAATAATTGGTGAAAGTAGCTATTAAAGAAACCAGACATCCACCAGCATCATTGCTACCTAAACCATATAATTTACCATCTTCAACAATTGCTTTTAAAGGATCTTTTGTGTAAGCAGTATTCGGATGCACTGTATCATGATGAGAATTTAGCAACATGGTTGGTTTACTTCCATCAAAGTACTTGTTGGTTGCCCAAATATTATTTTTTGTTCTCTTAAAAGGGATTTCATTTTCAATAAACCACCCTTCAATAAGTTTTGCTGTGTTTTCTTCCTCTTGAGAAAATGATTGCGTTTCAATCAAACTTTTTAAGAGAGAAATTGCATTTTCTGTTAATTTTTCGATGATCATTTTTATAAAGTAATAGTTGTAAAATTATCGTTTTCTTTTGTAAGCATTGAAGTATTTCCAATATTTACTCTTGATACACCATTGTTTAAAGCATTAAAGCAATTGTCTATTTTAGGAATCATTCCGTCAGTAATAATTTTATGCGCTAACAATTTTTTATAAGTTTTAGAGTTAATGAGCTTGACCACTGAAGTTTTATCATTAAAATCTCTTAAAACACCATTTAGTTCAAAACAATAATATATTGATGTTTCATATATTTTGCTCATTCCGACTGCGATTGTACTTGTAATTGTATCTGCATTTGTGTTTAATAATTGTCCGTTTCCATTATGCGTAATTGCACAAAAAACGGGTGTAAAGTCTGCTTTAATTAATTTATTAATAGAATCAGAAGCAACTTTTTTTACATCACCAACAAACCCAAAATCTACTTCTTTAATAGGTCTTTTTTCTGATTTTATACTGTTAATGTCTGCACCTGTTAAACCAATTGCATCAATATTTAAAGATTGTAATTTAGCTACTATGTTTTTATTAACTAAACCTCCATAAACCATTGTAATGACCTCCAAAGTTTCCGCATCTGTGATACGTCTACCGTTTATCATTTTAGATTCAATACCTAATTTAGACGCAATGTGAGTTGCTTTTTTACCGCCTCCATGAACAAGGATTTTCTTTCCTTCTAAATTAGCAAATAATTTTAGAAAAGTATTTAAAGAAGTATCATCTTCAATAATGTTTCCTCCAATTTTTATGATTGATAGTTTTTCCATGTAAGTTGAACTTATTTCAATTTCTTATTCTGTTGATTCATTATAGGGAAGAATGACGAAGTCATCTGTTTTAATAAAGAGATTGCTTTTTTTCCTTGCAATGACGTTCATGTTTTACTTATTATCCTCTAATATTTTTTTCAATACCAATTGTGCAGCATATGTTCTGTTATTTGCTTGCTCAATTACTAGTGAACTCTCACTATCTAAAACTACATCTTCTACAACAACATTTCTTCTTACAGGCAAACAGTGCATAAACTTAGCATTTCCTAATTTTTCTTTGGTAATAATCCAATTGTCATCTCTACTTAATACTTTTCCATAATCATCATAAGAACTCCAGTTTTTAGTGTATATGAAATCAGCATCTTTAAAAGCTTCTTTTTGATTGTGATAAATAGTTGTCTTTTTAGTGATTTCTGAGTTTAAATTATAACCTTCAGGATTTGTAATTACGAACTCTACATCCATTTTTTGCATTGCTTGAACAAAACTATTTGCAACTGCGTGGGGCAGTGCTTTAATGTGAGGAGCCCAACTCAAAACTACTTTTGGTTTCTTTTTTGTTGAATTTTCAAAAATCGTAATGGCATCTGTTAAACCTTGCAGCGGATGACCCGTTGCACTTTCCATACTTATAATTGGTACAGAAGCAAATTCTACAAACGATTTTAAAACGTGCTCAGACTCATCTTTTTCTTTGTCTGTTAAAGAAGGGAAAGCTCTTACAGCAATGATATCACAATATTGAGAAACTACAGCAGCGGCTTCCTTTATATGTTCTGCAGTGTTACCATCCATAATAGTTCCATCTCCAAACTCAATACCCCAAGCATCACCAGAAACATTCATTACGATAGGATCCATTCCTAAATTTAAAGCGGCCTTTTGTGTACTTAAACGCGTACGTAAACTCGAATTAAAAAATAATAAGCCCAGGGTTTTATTTTTTCCTAATTCCTTATTATATAGTGGGTTTTGTTTAATTTTAATAGCTTCTTGGATCCAGGTATTAATATTGTCAATGTCTTTAATAGATGTGTAATTCTTCATTTTTCACTATTTTATTTTTGTAAAAGCAACTTTATTTTCAAACGCATTTGTGATAAAATTATCTTCTAAACCGTTCAAAATCCAAGTTTCAATTTGTGCATTTTTACTTATCTCTGCTGCTTCAATTTTAGATCCCATTCCACCACTTCCATGTGAAGATTTAGAATTGACAACCTCGTTTTTTAAATCCTCAAAATTATTGACTTCTTGAATCGTTTTGGGAGCATTATTTTTGATAGATTCCTTTGTATAAACCCCATTGGTATTTGTCGCAATTAACAACAAATCGACATTTAATAAGGTAGCTGTTAAAGCTGCTAATTTATCATTATCACCAAACTGAATTTCATCAGTTGCAACTGTATCGTTTTCATTGATAATAGGAATGTAATTATTGCTTACCAAAACATTAATGGTATTTACAATATTGTTTTTACTTTTTTGTTTTTCAAAATCTGAATAGGAGAGTAGACATTGAGAACTTAATAAACCATATTCTCTAAAAATTTCTTGATAAATTCTTATTAAATGTGGCTGACCAATTGAAGCTAAAGCTTGTTTTACAAAAATTTCAGATTGTTTACTCTCTAGTTTTACAAATTGTTTTGCAACTGCAATTGCACCAGAACTCACAATAATAAACTCGCACGTGTCATTTAGTTTTGCAATCTGATTTGCAATATCTTCAATTTTTCCTCGAGAAATATTATCTGTTTCTCTGGTAAGTGTATTCGAACCTACTTTCAGTAAAATGCGTTTTTTCTTCATTTATTTCAGGCTTTACATACTATTAACCGTTATTTATTAAAATCAACAAATACTTACTTTCTTTTTTTAAAGTCCATGCCAAGAGCTTGCCTATTATCTTGTTTGTCCGTTTCCGTGAACGTACCATTTATTGGTCACCAAATGCTCCAAACCAATTGGTCCGCGTTGGTGTAATTTGTCTGTACTAATAGCTAATTCTCCTCCTAAACCTAATTGACCACCATCCGTAAAACGTGTAGAAGCATTATGATATACAACAGCGGTATCTACGTTCTGCATAAATAACTTCGCTATATCAATATTTTTAGTGATGATTGCAGAAGAATGTCCGCCAGCATATTTATTAATCATTGCAATGGCATCTTCATTTGAAGCAATTTGTCCAATTACAATTTTGTAATCTAAAAATTCTTCATACCAAACTTCGTTTGATAAAATTTCTTTTAAATTATGGTTTTTAGAAACAATGGCATCACCTAGAACCTCAATTTTAGTTGAATTTAATTTTGATATTAATTTGTTAAAGAATGCTTCTTTATTCGGTAATTTTTCATCAATTAATACTTTATCAACAGCGTTACAAGCAGATATTTTTGATTTTCCATTTAAAATAATATCAATTGCTATTTCTAAATCAGCTTCTTTATGAACATACACAAAGTTATTTCCTCGGCCACTAATTATAACAGGGCAAGTAGCATGTTTTTTTACAAAAGCTATTAATCGTTCTCCTCCTCTAGGTACAATTAAATCGACTTTTTGAGTTGGCCTTTCTAAAAATGCTTGTGTTTCTGCTCTGTTGAATTGTAAATATTCTACCCATTCTGGAGAAGCATTATGTTGAAACAAGGCTTGATGCCATAATTCAACGATTTTTAAGTTTGAATTTAAGGATTCTTTACCTCCTTTTAATAAAATTTTATTTCCAGATTTAAAAGCAATTCCTGCAGCTTCAACAGTTACATCTGGTCTCGATTCATAGATAATTAAAATCGTTCCAAATGAAGCTGTTTTATTATAAACTTGCATTCCATTATCATGTTTAAAACTAAAACGTTCTACACCAACAGGATCTTTCTGAGAAGCTAAATGTTTGGCAGCAGCTATCATTTCATCAACTTTTTTATTATCTGCCTTTAAACGATCAAACATAGAAATATCATCACCTTTATATTCTTCTAAATCCTTTTTATTGATGTTAATAATTGCTTCTCTTTCTTTATCAAGAAGTTCGGCCATTGTAAGTAAAACAGCATTTCTAGTCTCTATGGGTAATAAATTATTCATCTATTTGTTGTGTTCTTGTTTTTTATCTAAAAGATCAATCAAAGCCTCAAAAAACTGATTGATATGGTCTTTTTTCACTGTTAAAGGAGGTAAAATTCTTAATAAATTTTTATTCATCGCGCCACCAGTAAAAATCTGATAATCATAAATTAATTGCTTGCGTAAATCTCCAACTTCAAAATCGAATTCGAGACCAAGCATCAATCCTTTTCCTTTAATATTTTTTATCATTGGAATGGTTTTTGCAATTTTAATAAAGTAGGATGATATCTCTTTTACGTTCTCCATTAATCTTTGTTCTTCAATTACATTTAAAACAGATAAACCCGCCGCACATGCCAAATGATTTCCACCAAAAGTAGTTCCTAACATCCCAAATTTAGCCTTGATATTTGGGTGAATTAAAATTCCACCAATAGGAAAACCATTTCCCATCCCTTTTGCAATAGAAATAATATCTGGAGTTACATTGTAATGCTGAAAAGCAAAGAATTTACCAGATCTTCCATATCCTGACTGAACTTCATCAGCAATTAGTAAAGTGTTATTTTGTTTACAAAGTAAATCTACTTGTTCAAAAAAATCTGAAGTTGCCTGGTCTAAACCACCAACACCTTGTATAAATTCTAAAATAACAGCACAAACATCACCTTTTTCGAGTTCTGTTTTTACATTTTCTATATCATTTAAATCTAAAGTAGTAACTTTTTGTTGTGCGTTAATTGGTGCAATAATATTTTTATTATCTGTTGCAGCAACTGCAGCAGAGGTTCGACCATGGAAACCATTTTTGAAAGCAATAATTCTTGATTTTCTTGTTTTAAATGAGGCCAATTTTAATGCATTTTCATTTGCTTCCGCGCCAGAATTACATAAAAATAATTCATAGTTTTTACAACCAGAAAGGACTTCTAATTTATCAGCTAATTCGACTTGTAATGGGTTTTGAATCGCATTTGAATAAAACCCCAATTCAACTACTTGATTGGTTATTGCTTCAACATATTTTGGATGTCCATGACCAATAGATATTACTGCATGACCTCCATATAAATCTAAATATTTAGTTTTGTTTTCATCATACACATAAACTCCTTTAGCTTTAACAGGTGTAACATCGTACAATGGGTAAACGTTAAATAATGGCATGTTGTTAGTTTTTTATTTGGTTGATTTTATCAAATGATTTATTAATACCTTTAATTAAAGAAGAACTTAAACCTTGGTGTTCCATTTCGTTTAATCCTTCAATAGTACATCCTCCAGGAGTTGTAACTCTGTCTATTTCTGCTTCCGGATGATTGCCCGATTCTTTTAATAAAGTAGCAGCTCCAAAACAAGTTTGCATTGCTAATTCGTGAGCTTCATGTGCTTCAAAACCTAACTGAATTGCACCTTGAGTTGTTGCCCTTATTAAACGCATCCAAAATGCGATTCCGCTTGCACAAATTACAGTAGCAGCTTGTAATTGCTCTTCAGGAATTACCATTGACACACCTAAACTGTTAAAAATAGTTTTGGCTAATGCTACTTTTTCTTTTCCTTTTACATTTGGTGAAAGACAAGTCATCGATTGACCAACCGATGCTGCAGTATTTGGCATTGAACGAATAATATATGCATGTAATCCAACAATGCTTTCAATTTTTGCAATAGAAAAACCTGTGATCACAGAGATTAAAACATGATTCTCATTTAATAGTGGTTTTATATTTTTTAAGAGATTCTCTAGATGTCTTGGTTGTACAGCAAAAATTAAAATATCAGAATTTTTAACGGCTTCTTCATTGTTAGAAGTTAGAATCACTTCAGAAAATTCATTAAATTTTGTAATTGAACTTGTATTTCTTTTTGTTAAATACAAAGATTTCACAACTTTATTTTTCAATAAACCTTTTGCGATAGATTGCCCTAAACTTCCTGCTCCAATAATTGCTACTTTCATAATTGTTAGTTGTTGTTATTCGTTGTGTTGTTTTGAGTTTTTTTTGGCGTTACCACAAGGGATGCGCTTTACATTATATCTTTTTTTCGATCCTCAAAAAAGGATGCCATTTCAATCGCTAACGCAATTTACTTACTATTAAAAGAAATTCGCTTTTAAATTTAAACCCAATGTTTCTTCAAAACCATACATTAAGTTCATGTTCTGAATTGCTGCTCCAGAAGCGCCTTTTAATAAATTATCAATTGTACTTGTAATTAATAAATTGTTACCATGTTTTTCTAGGCCAATTATACACTTATTAGTATTTACTACTTGTTTTAGATGAACATCAGTGTCAGAAACAAATGTAAAAGTTGCTTCTTTATAATATTCTTGATACATTTTTTTTGCATCTTCAATGTTTCCATCAAATTTTGTGTAAGTAGTTGCAAAAATTCCTCTTGAAAAATTCCCCCTATTTGGCATAAAGTTAATTTCAGAATTAAAATTTGCTTGTAACAGATTTACAGTTTGATTAATTTCACCTAAATGTTGATGATTAAATGCTTTGTAGTGAGAAAAATTATTATCTCTATACGTAAAATGTGTTGTTGCAGATAATGATGTACCAGCTCCAGTTGCACCCGTTACAGCATTAATATGAACATCATTTTGTAATAATTCATTTGCAGCTAAAGGTAAAATTGCTAATTGCAAGGCAGTTGCAAAACAACCTGGATTTGCAATATGTTTTGCTGTTTTTATTGCTTCTTTATTTAATTCAGGTAAGCCATAAATAAATTCTTTACCCTGGAAATTTTTATTTGCAAGTAACCTAAAATCGTTACTTAAATCAATAATTTTTGTCTTGTTAGAAAAAGTCGTTTTTTCTAAAAAAGCAGTAGAATTTCCATGACCTAAACATAAAAATAATACATCAACATCATTATTAATCGTGCTGGTAAAATTGATTTCTGTATTACCAATTAAATCTTGATGCACTTTATACAATTTATTACCAGCATTAGAAGTACTGTAAACAAAATTGATATTTGTTTCTGGATGATTTAATAATAATCTTATTAATTCACCAGCTGTATAACCTGCTCCACCGACAATTCCTATTTCTAATTTTTTCATCTTATCTATAAAAGTATAACAATTATTTGTTACAAAATCAATTATTTATTTGTCTATATATTTTATTCTGATTTCCTAAAATTTTAATGAAACCTTTAGCATCATCAGCTGTCCAAGCTTTATTCTCTTCACCATATGTGCTAAATGCACTCGACATTAAATCGTGATCAGAAATAATTCCGTCTAAAGAAAAATGATACGGTTTTAAAGTAACAACAACATTACCAGAAACCATTTTTTGAGAACTTTGTAAAAAAGCTTCAGTATCTCTCATCACAGGATCTAAATATTGACCCTCATGTAAATGCATTCCATAAAAACTAGACAAATATTCTTTATGTTGTAATTGCCATTTTGTTAAATTATGTTTCTCTAGTAAATGATGTGCTTTTATAGTAATTAATGCAGCAGCAGCTTCAAAACCAACTCTTCCTTTCGTGCCAACAATTGTATCTCCAACATGAATATCTCTACCAATTGCATATTTTGAAGCAATATTATTTAAGTTTTCAATATTAACTTCTGGTTTGTTTTCTTTGCCATTTAAAGCTACAAATTCGCCATTTTTAAAAGTAAGTGTAACTTTTTCTTCACCTTCTTTTTCTAATTGGGAAGGATATGCTTCTCCTGGTAAAGGTAATTCTGACTTTAAAGTTTCAACGCCACCAACGCTTGTTCCCCAAAGACCTTTATTCACTGAATACTTAGATTTTTCCCAAGGCATATCAATACCTTCAGATTTTAAATAATCTATTTCTTGTTGTCTTGTTAATTTTCCATCTCTAATTGGTGTAATTATTTTGATGCCAGGAGCTAAAGTTTGAAATATCATATCAAAACGAACTTGGTCGTTTCCTGCGCCAGTACTACCATGAGCAATATATTCTGCACCAATACTTTTTGCATATTCAATAATTTCAATTGCTTGAATAATTCTTTCTGCACTTACAGATAAAGGATACGTACTATTTTTTAATACATTTCCAAAAATTAAATACTTTACTACTTTATTATAAAAAGTTGCAATGGCATCAATGTTTCTATAAGTAGAAACTCCCATTTTATATGCGTTACTTTCTATTTGTTTAATTTCTTCGGATGTAAAACCTCCTGTATTTACGCTAACTGCATGCACATCGTATTCTTTTGATAAGCTCACTGCGCAATAAGATGTATCTAAACCACCACTATAAGCAATTACTAATTTTTTCATTTTTTATCTTTTTTTAGAAATAAATTCTGTTTAATATTTTTTAATCTTTTAAAGACGCTCTCTTTAATTTGTTCGGGTTTCTTTTTATTTTGATTTTTTGGATCAAACAACATACCTGTGCATAAACACATTTTTCTGTTTGTCCTAGTTAAAACGTCATAGTTTTTACATGTTTTACAACCATCCCAAAAAGTTTGGTCAGTTGTTAATTCAGAGAAAGTAACGGGTTTATATCCTAAATCACTGTTTAGTTTCATTACAGGTAAACCTGTCGTTATACTAAAAACTTTTGCATTAGGAAATTTAGTTCTCGAGTGGTTAAAAATGACCTTTTTAATTTGTTTTGCTAATCCTAGATTTCTAAAATCTGGATGTACAATTAATCCTGAATTAGCAACAAATTTTCCATGCCCCCATTTTTCTATGTAACAAAATCCAGCAAATCGTCCATTATCTAATGCAATTACAGCATTTCCGTTTTGCATTTTAGTGGCAACATATGCAGGTTTTCTTTTTGCAATTCCAGTTCCTCTAACTTGAGCAGCATCTTCTATAGTTTTACATATTATATCTGCGTAAACGATATGTGATTTGTTAGCAATTACAATTTCCATTGCATTGTATTTTTGTGTTATAAAATTGTTGTTTGTTTTGTTTGAATGTAGAATCGGACTCACCTAAATTCCATAATAGTCTAAACACCCAAAGGGCGAATAGTGAAACTGCGTCGTACAATTTTATTATTATTTTTAATAATAACTAAAGTTTGTCTGTAAGTTTTATAAGAAAGATTCACGATAAAAAATAAATGGTTAAATACTGGAATAAGTTGACTTGTTGCTAATGTAGAATATTAGCGACGGCGATTGCGTAAGCGCAAACTGGGAACTATTGTAGTACATAATTTATTTCTTCTTGCAGTAATCATAATGCTAAAGTATATTTTTTTTTTACAGTATTGATATATGTTCACCTCTTTTTTTAAAGTTTTACTAAATTTAAACAAAATTAGATTTTCAGTTAAAAATAAATCAATTTAATAGTAAAATAATCCTTTTTTGATAATATATGATTTGAATAATATAAGATAATTTTACTTTTAAAACATTTTTTTGAGTAAAAATTACAATTCATCCACTAAAATATACAACTCGGTATTCTTTAATTTTATCAGCTAGCTTTCTGTTACATATTTGCATTATAATTAACCATTAAAATTAAAATAATGAAATTTATAGTAGCCATTTTAACAATAACAATATTATTTATTACAAACAAAATAACTGCTCAAAACAACACAATTACTGCAAAAGTTATCAATGCAACTTCGGATGCAGGTAAAGTAGAGTTTGCTTTATATAACAAAACGAACTTCAGAATGAAACCTCTACAAGGTGCCGAATCTAAAATTGTAAATGGAAAAAGTGTTGTTGTTTTTGAAGACATAGAAGCTGGAGAGTATGCAATTATTTGTTATCATGATAAAAATAATTATGGTAAAATGGATTTTGAAGCTTATGGAATGCCTATGGAGGATTATGGTGCTTCTAATAATGTAATGAATTTTGGTCCTCCAAAATTTGAGGATGCTCAATTTACTATTATTGATAAAAATGTTTCTTTAGAAATAAAATTTTAGTAAGTTTATTTTATCATATTAATGTCGAAAATGAAAACACCGAGTATAAACATTTATAATAAATTAAAAAGTGGCTTTATAGTTTGTACAAAGCTTACTTTGTTTCTAGGGCTTTTTTTTATCCTTGTATATCAACAATTTACGATAATAGGGATGGCCCAAGTGTTTTTAATTTCTGCAATGTATTCTTTTACATTAGGTCTAGGAAACGGATTTATTAATGAATACTTGAGCTCAAAATGGGATTGGGTACAAGAAACCAATAAAAGAGTATGGATTGGCATTTTTACTACAATTATATATACTGGTATTACTGTTTTAATAATTCACTATATACAGTATATTCTAATTTTCGGATATAAATTTGAAAATTTTTTTACAGGAAATTTAGCTTGGGTTCATTTATTTACTTTTGTTTTTTCATTAGGCGTTGCTACTTTTTTTCATGCACGTGGTTTTATGATTAATTGGAAAGCGTCTGTGAGTAAAGAAACTACAAAGCAAGAAATTGTAGCAAAAACAGAAACGGCAAAGTTTGAGTCTTTAAAGAATCAATTAGATCCACATTTTTTGTTTAATAGTTTAAATGTATTAACGAGTTTAATTGATGAGAATCCCAATCAGGCTGAAAAATTTACCACAAAATTATCTAAGGTATATCGCTATGTTTTAGAACAAAGAAATAAAGATTTAGTGCCCATTGAGGAAGAATTAAAGTTTGCAAAAACGTATATGGAATTGTTAGGAATGCGTTTTGAAGATGCTGTTAAGTTCAATATTCCAGATTCAATAAGTAATAATGATTTGAAAATTGTGCCTTTATCACTGCAACTTTTATTAGAGAATGCTGTAAAACACAATGTGGTCTCTAATTCAAAGCCACTAACAATTAATATTTACGAAGAAGACAATTATTTAATTATTGAAAACAATATAAATCTTAAAGCTGCAATTGGTAAAAGTACCAATGTAGGATTACAAAATATTGCTGATAGATATGGATTAATTACTCAAAAAGTAGTGAAAATAGAAAACAACAACAAAACTTTTAAGGTGAGTTTACCTCTTCTTATTAAAATGAATAATATTATGTACACAGAAGATTTAGAGAACAGCAATTATGTAAAGGCAATTGAAAGAGTAGAAAAATTGAAAGAATTTTATCAAAATTTAGCTTCATATTGTTTAGTAATTCCTTTTTTGGTTTTTATAAATTTAAAATTTTCACCATTTTTTCACTGGTTTTGGTTTCCAATATTTGGATGGGGAATAGGATTAGTTTTCCACTTTTTAGAAGTAAAGAATTACAATATTTTCTTGGGTAAAAATTGGGAAGACAAAAAGATTAAAGAAATGATGGATAAGGAGAATCATTTAAATAGAAAAGGATAATGGAAAAGGAATTTACAAAAGAGCAACAATATGTTCTGGCTCGCAAAAGAGTAGAAAAAATTAGTAAATTTTATAAACACTTACTTATTTATATTGTTGTTAATATTTTTTTAACTGCTATTTTTATTGCAGGAGACACGAATGACAAAAATACGTTTATAGAAGCTCTTACAAATTATCATAATTATGTAATATGGCTGTATTGGGGAATTGGAATTACGTTTCAAGCGTTAAATACTTTTGGAGTGAATTTGTTTATAAGTAAAGATTGGGAAAAGAAAAAGATTAACGAATATATGGACGAACAGAATAATAGAAGAATCTAATGAAGCAAGACCAATCTAAACAACAGCGTTATTTAAAAGCTCAAAAAAGAGTAAAAGATATTAAAGGATTTTACTCACATATAACTGTTTACTGTTTAATTATACCTATTATTATATTTATGAATTTAAAATTTGAGCCTAGTTTTCACTGGTTTTGGTTTTCTGTTTATTGTTGGGGCGCTGGACTTTTTATTCATTGGTTAAAAGTTTTTGGTTTTAGATTATTTGGAATCGGAAAAGATTGGGAAGAAAAGAGGATTAAAGAAATTATGGAAGAACAAAGTGAAAAAAGATAGAAATCATGGATAATAATTTTACACAAGAAGCTAGTTTTATAAGAGCTAAAAAAAGGGTAAAAGCTATAAAGGGATTCTATGTTCACCTTATTGTGTACATAATAATTAATATTGTTATTAGCGGTATTATTATATTTGGATTGACAAAAAGTAGTTATAGTTTTAAAGATAGTTTATCTAATTTCGGAGTTTATTCTACTTGGATTTTCTGGGGAATAGGAATGTTTTTTCATTGGTTGGGTGTTTTTGGTTTTAAGTCTCTTGGTTTAGGGAATGATTGGGAAGAAAAGAAAATTAAAGAGCTTATGGATAAAGAAGAGCAACGCAGTAAAAATTTTTAAAAGACATTTTGAACAAGTAACTGATGCCAGTATTAAAAGCATAAAATATTTTGAAAATGAACGTATTAATAATTGAAGATGAAAAGCCTGCAGCAAGAAGACTGAATAGAATGTTGGCAGCATTAGGTCTAGAGGTTCAGCAAATGTTACATTCTGTAGAAGAGTCTTTAAATTGGTTGCAAAACAACGAGCATCCTGATTTAATATTTTTAGATATTCAGCTTTCTGATGGATTGTCTTTCGAAATTTTTGAAGAAATTGAAGTCAAATCTGCTATTATTTTTACCACAGCTTATGATGAATATGCATTAAAAGCTTTCAAACTAAATAGTATAGATTATTTACTAAAACCTTTAGATGAAGATGAACTAAAAGTGGCAGTCGATAAGTTTAACGAGAATAGACCTAAACAAACAGATGTTCAAGTAAACTTGGATGATATTCGTAATTTATTAGTAAATCCTGTAGACAGAAAGTTTAAAAAAAGACTGACAATTAAGGTTGGGCAACACATAAAAATTATTCCTATTGATGAAGTAGAATGTTTTTATAGTGAGAATAAATCGACATACATACATACAAGAGAAAAGAGAAATCACCTTTTAGATCATTCTTTAGAAAATTGGCAAGAACAATTAAATCCTGAACATTTTTTTAGAGTTAATAGAACTTTTATAGTCCATATAAATGCAATAAAAGACATTATAGCACATTCTAATTCGCGTTTAAAATTAGTTTTAAATTCTTATCACGAAACCGAAATTATTGTGAGCAGAGAACGTGTAAAAGAGTTTAAAAATTGGATTGACTAAACGAAGTTGGACAATTAACGTAAATTATCCAAACATAAATACTTCTATTCGAAATATATTGAAGAGAGTTAGTCAAAATTTTTCTAATAATTTCATTTCCATAAAATTATAAATATTCCATTCTAGCATTAATTTTAAACTTAAATTTACGTCCTTTAAAAAGATGCACTTTAAAAAAAAATTATACATGAATATTTACAAACAAATAGTTGCAGAAATTCAAGCTGCCTCAAATATTGTTATAACAGCTCACAAATCTGCAGACGGAGATTCAATAGGTTCTTCTTTAGGTTTACTTCATTTTATTGAAAAACTAGGTAAGAAAGTTATTGTTTGTCATCCAGATAAAGCTCCAGATTTTTTATATTGGTTAGATACTTCTATGATTCTTTTAATGGAAGAAAATCCAGAAGTAGTAACTGAAAAAATGCAAAAAGCAGATTTAATTTTTTGTTTAGATTATAACGCAACAAGCAGAGTAGGACCAGAAATGCAACTTTTATTAGAAGAAGCAACTTGTACAAAGATAATGATTGATCATCATTTAAACCCTGAAGAATTCCCTACAATAACTGTTTCTGAAACAACAGCTTCGTCAACATCTCAATTAATTGTAGATTTAATAGAACAATCTGGACATTTAGAATTGTTAGATGAAAAAATAGGGACACCTTTATATTTGGGTATTTTAACAGATACAGGTAGTTTTAGGTTTAATTCTGTGAAACCAAGAACGCATGAGGTTTTAGCAAAAATATTAGCTGCGGGTGTTGAGCATCATTTAATTCATGAAAAATTAAGTGACAATAACACAGAAAGTCGTTTGCGTTTGCAGGGATACGCAATGAGCGAAAAGTTAGAGGTTTTATATGAATACAATGTTGCAATTATTTCTTTATCTAAGGAAGAATTGGCTAAGTACAATTATAAAAAAGGAGATACCGATAGTTTGGCAAATTTAGTTTTGTCTATAAAGGGAATGAGAGCTGCGATAGTTTTTACTGAAAGAGATGGAATTATGAAAATTTCTTTTAGATCTAAAGGAGCAGAAAATCCTGTAAATATTTTAGCTAAAGAGCACTTTAATGGCGGAGGGCATGCAAATGCCTCTGGCGGAATGAGTGATTTAACGATAGATAAAACATTAGAAAAATTAAAAGGATTAGTCCCTCAATATTTTCAAAAATAAAATCTTAATGTTTAATTCATATTAGGCTAGTATTTTGAGTTTTTAATGAAAGATGAAGCCTTATTGTTCTTTTTTAAAACTATTTTAAACAAATTCTACAAAAAATTTTATAACAATTAAACTTTGATTATTTTTATCAAAAAATTGTAATGATTTAGATATAGAAAGTGTCTGATAAAAGTTAGAAAAAAATATTGAAATAATAAATTAGAAAAAGAACCTTTAATTAATTACAAAACAACAAAATGACTAAAAAAAACCTCTTATCAATTATAGTAATCGTATTTTCACTAATAATAGTGAGTTGTAGCAGCAATAATAAGTTTAAAATTGAAAAAGGAGTTGTTGGTGCGATTAATACAAAAACCACTATTAAAGAATTAAGTAAGATTTTTAAATCTGATTCTCTTGTTAAAAATTTAAGTGAGGGAGCACAGGGGGATAATTATTTTCAGGAAGATGATGAGTATTATATTTTTGAAAAAGGAGGGAAGTTATTGTTAACCATTTTACCAAAAGAACAATTAGATTCTACTTCGACAATTAAAAGCATCGAAATTCATGACGAACGTTTTAAAACCAAGTCTGGTATAAATATCAATTCAACTTTTTTAGAGATCAATGCAAACAATAATATAAACAGAGTAGAATCTACTTTCTCGTCTGCAACTTTATTCTTAGACAATTTAAACACTACAATTACAATAGATAACGAAGAATTGGGTTTGAAAGAGTTTAACACACAAAAAGTTTCAAAAGAGCAAATTCCTGATTTAGCTAAAATGAAAACGTTTATTGTTTGGTTTAATTAGGGTGTATTTTGTCCGTTTATAAAAAAGGCAAAACCACGCTTTCCATTATATCTTTTTAAGCTGAATTAATTTAAGTGTTTTGCATAAAAAGGATGCCATTTAAATCGTTTACGCAAAACCAATTTTTATGAACAAAAAATATAGTATTCAAAAGTCACCGTTTATTGTTCCTACAACAGATGGTAAATTAATTGAAGAACACTTCGGTAATGCAACAGATGGAAATTCTCAAGTAAGTATCGCACACATGATTGCGCCCTCTGGATGGAGTGAGCCTTTTCAAACTCCAGAATTTGATGAATACACATACATTATTAAAGGTAAAAAGCAATTTATTATTGATGGAGAAATAATTGTTTTAGAAACAGGTCAATCTATAAAAATAGAAAAAAATACGAAAGTGCAATATTCAAACCCTTTTGAAGAACAATGTGAATATATTGCTATTTGTTTGCCTGCTTTTTCAATGGATTTGGTAAATAGGGAAGATAAGTAACAAAATTTTACATAAAAAAAAACGAACCAATAAAATTTGCTCGTTTTTTTTATACAAACTGAAAAGAAAATATTATCTATTTCTTTGACAAGCTAATAATGTGTTTTTTAATAACATTGCAATCGTCATCGGGCCAACTCCGCCAGGTACAGGCGTAATAAATTCGGATTTCTTAGCAACTTCATCAAAAGCAACATCACCAACCAAACGAAATCCACTCTTTTTACTAGAATCTGCTAAACGAGTAATTCCTACATCGATAACAGTAACATTATCTTTTACCATATCGGCTTTTAAAAACTCAGGAATTCCAATAGCAGCAATTATAATGTCTGCTTGTAAAGTAATTTCTTTTAAGTTTTTTGTTCTACTGTGGCACATGGTTACAGTTGCATTACCAATTTTTCTTTTTTGCGAAAGTAGAATACTCATTGGACTCCCCACAATATGACTTCTTCCTAAGACAACAACATGTTTTCCAGAAGTTTCTACATTGTATCTATCTAATAATTCTAAAATACCAAAAGGAGTTGCAGAAATAAAGGTAGGCAAGTTTAATGCCATTTTTCCAACGTTTGTTGGATGAAATCCATCAACATCTTTGTCAGGGTCTATAGCCATTAAAACTTTTTGCTCATTAATATGTTTAGGTAATGGTAATTGAACAATAAACCCATCAATATCATTATCTACATTTAAAATTGCAATTTCATTTAATAAGTCTTCTTCTGTAGTGTCTTCTGGTAATCTTATTAAGGTAGAATCAAAACCAACACGCTCGCAAGCTTTTACTTTTGCATTTACATATGTAATGCTCGCACCATCATTACCAACAATTATTGCTGCTAAATGCGGTGTTTCAATACCTCTATCCTTTAAATCTCTTACGTCTAAAGCAATTTCTTCTTTAATCTCTGCTGCTGTTTTTTTTCCGTCTAATAAAATCATTGTTGTTATTGTAGTTGTGAGTTATATCAATAAAAAAAGATAAACAAACGTTTATCTTTTTTTATGTTTTATTTCATTCCTTTCATCATTTGCATCATCTTTTTGCCACCACCACCTTGCATCATCTTCATCATTTTGCTCATTTGGTTAAATTGCTTCATCAGTTGGTTTACTTCTTGAACACTTGTTCCTGAACCTTTTGCAATTCTCTTTTTTCTACTTGCATTTATAGTTGTAGGTGTACTTCTTTCCTCTTTGGTCATAGAATGAATAATTGCTTCAATTCCTTTAAAAGCGTCATCATCAATATCTACATCTTTCATGGCTTTTCCAGCTCCTGGAATCATACCAACTAAGTCTTTCATGCTACCCATCTTTTTGATTTGTTGAATTTGACTTAAAAAGTCATCAAAACCAAACTGATTTTTTGCAATCTTTTTCTGTAATTTTCTTGCTTCTTCTTCATCATATTGATCTTGTGCTCTTTCAACTAAAGAAACAACATCTCCCATGCCTAAAATACGATCTGCCATTCTATCTGGATGGAATACATCTATTGCATCCATTTTTTCTCCAGTACCAATAAATTTAATTGGCTTGTCTACAACAGATTTAATTGATAAAGCCGCTCCACCGCGCGTATCACCATCTAACTTTGTAAGAACAACTCCATCAAAATTTAAGATGTCATTAAAGGCTTTTGCAGTATTTACGGCATCTTGACCTGTCATAGAGTCTACAACAAATAATGTTTCTTGTGGATTTATAGTTTTATAAATGTTAGAAATCTCATTCATCATTTCCTCATCAACGGCTAAACGTCCTGCGGTATCAATAATAACTACATTCTTACCATTTGCTTTTGCGTGCTTTATTGCGTTTTTAGAAATTTCAACAGGGTTGTTATTGCCAACTTCTGCATAAACTTCTACACCAATTTGTTCTCCAACAACTTGTAATTGGTTAATTGCTGCAGGTCTATAAACATCACAACCAACTAATAAAACTTCTTTAGATTTTTTAGTTTTTAAGAAGTTTGCTAATTTTCCTGAAAAGGTAGTTTTACCAGAACCTTGCAGACCAGACATTAAAATTATAGTTGGCGAACCTCCTAAATTAACACCTACAGTTTCTCACCCCATTAAGTCTGTTAGCTCGTCTTTAACTAACTTTACCATTAATTGACCTGGATTTAAGGTAGTTAATACATCTTGACCTATTGCTTTGGTTTGAACTCGTTTAGTAAAATCTTTGGCAATTTTAAAGTTTACATCGGCATCTAGTAACGCTCTTCTAACTTCTTTTAGAGTTTCTGCAACATTAACCTCTGTAATCTTACCATGACCTTTTAAGGTGTGTAAGGCTTTATCTAGCTTATCGCTTAAATTATTAAACATAATTTGTATTCTTTTTTAGGAAGCACAAATATATGAATTAGAGACGATTTGTAAAGTGAATACTATAATTTTTTACTTATTAGAAGTTAATTATGTGTCTCATCGATGATAAGATTATAATTAAAATGCATAAAGCGATTACATGTGAATAATCCTCATTTAAAATTTGATTATAATAGCTAAGTTTTGTTCTATCAATTTAAATTATTTTTAGTGAGAATATAAATTCTAGATGAATTAATAAGCAGTAAATGATTTATTTGTAATCCTTGATATTATAGTCAATTTTTCTAATTGTGCACTATTCAATTATATGAATTTTCGTCAATCTTTATGGATACAAAGGCTATCTACTTTCTAATTATTTATTAGATTATTGAGATTATTATACGCTTATAAATATGCAGAGATAGTTAAGAAAATCACTGAAATAAGAGTTAAAATAATAATTAAAGGTGTTATAAACTTTAACCACTTGTCAAATCCTACTTTTACAATGGCTAGTGAGGCTAAAATTAATCCTGTAGGATTTATAAAAGCAAATAATCCAACACCTAAAAGATACGCATTTACAACATGCTCTCTTCCTAAAGAAACGGTATCTGCTAAAGGAGACAAAACTGGCATTGTTAAAACAGCCATACCTGATGAAGAGGGAATAAAAAATGATAACCCACTATAAATAAACATGGTAGAGTTTATAAATAAACCTTTATTCATTCCATCTGTAAACGAACTCGAGTAGTATAATAAAGTATCGCTAATTAAACCATCTTCCATTATAATAGTTACCCCTCTTGCCAAACCAATAATAAAAGCAACACTCAATAATTCGTTAGCACCTTTTATAAAAGTATTCACAAAAATAGTTTCATTCATTCTGCAAGTAAATCCAATTAAAACTGCACCAACAAAAAAAATTCCTGTCATTTCGAGAAACCACCATTCTAAATTTATAACCCCATAAACCATAATAACAAAGCATAAAGAGAAAATAAAAAGCACTAATTTTAGACGTAAAGTAAAGTTAATCGGTTCTAATGATTTTTGAAAAGAAAACATTTTTTCTATACTTTCTTTCTGCTCAAAAATAATAGATTTTGTTGGGTCATTTTTTACTTTTTGAGCATATCTTATAATATATAAAATACAGATAATCAAACCAATTAAAAGCATTAAAATTCTTCCTTCGATTCCTGAGGTCCAATTAATTCCTGCAGAATTAGAAGCAATAATTGTACTAAAAGGATTTGTAGTAGACATCATTGTGCCAATAGAACTACCAATATAAATACAAGCTAAAGCAACTATAGCATCGTACTTTGCAGCTATAAAAATAGGAATTAAAATAGGGTAAAAAGCAATGGTTTCTTCGGCTAAACCAAAAGTGGTTCCGCCCAAGGCAATTAATGAGGTAACAACAATAATAAGAATGTATTCTTTGCCTTTTAAAAGAATAGAAAGTCTAGAGATACCCGCTTCAAAAGCACCTGTAAAATTAACAATAGCCACTAAACCACCTATAAACAGCACTAGAATTATAATATCTGCAACTGCAATAATTCCTTTTAAAGGTGCTAAAATAAATTCTTTAATTCCTTGTGGTTTTGCTTCTAGTTTTTTGTAGGTTTCAGGAATGCTTATGGCTTTGTAAATAGCTCCAGAAGTAAATTTTTCTAGCGGAATTTTAATTTTTAAATCATCTAAAGTTTTTTGTGATACTTCTAATGTTACATTGCTCTCTTTCCCTGTTTTTATAAAAGAATTATCTTTTTTATTATAGGCCAACCTATCATACTCTCCAGACGGTATACACCAAGTTAAAAGTGCCACAAAAGCAGTTATTAATAATAAAATTGTTTGTGCACTAGGAAATATTATTTTTTTCATTTTTGGCTCTAAACTAAACTTTAAATATAGTGTTTTCTTAAATTTTGAGTTTAGGTTTTATTTGTTTTCTGGTATAAATTTTAAAGCAACTCCGTTTATACAATGACGTTTTCCTGTTGTGTTTTTTGGGCCATCATCAAAAGAATGACCTAAATGACTACCACAAGTATTGCACTTTAATTCAGTTCTTGCATAACCAATTTTATAATCCACGTCTAGTTCTACATTTCCCCTAATGGGTCTATCAAAAGAAGGCCATCCTGAACCGGAATCGTATTTATATTTAGATTTATAAAGAGGAGTTTTACAAGCAGCACAAGCGTAAGTTCCTTTTTCTTTATTTTTATTAAAAGAACTCGAAAATGCCCTTTCTGTGCCGGCCTCTCGCAAAATTGTATATTGTTTTGCTGTTAGTAGATCTTTCCATTCAGCATTTGTTTTTTCTATTTTGTAAGTTTTTTTTTCTTTGGTAAGTTTTTGTCCTTTGCAAGAGCAACTTAACAATAATATAGTAAGTATAGAGAAGAATTTTTTCATAAATTTAAATCATTTTTATTCTGGCGAAAATTTTATTTTAAAATTACAAAAGATTTTTTCAACACCAATATTTTTTTTTGATAAAGAAAAAATATGTAATTTTATTATTTATCCGCATTTTTTTAATGTTGGCATTTCACTAATTATTTTCAAGAAATTATAAAAAGTAAAAATATATGAAAAAAAAAATTATATACATTTTAATAATTTTTCTTTTTGTAGAATGCAGTACAGTGCCTATAACAGGACGTAAACGTGTTAACTTTGTAAGTGATGCTCAAGTTTTACCTGCGAGTTTTGCACAATATTCAAATTTCCTCAAAGAAAATAAAGTTTCTACCAATAGAGTAATGAGTGATAGAATTAAAAATGTTGGTAAAAATATTTCGGCTGCTGTTGATCGTTTTATGAGAGCAAACAAAATGAGTTCAGAAGCAAATGCTTATAAGTGGGAATTCAATTTGATCGAAGATAAAACGGTAAATGCTTGGTGTATGCCTGGAGGTAAAGTTGTGTTTTATACAGGTATAATGCCAATTTGTGATAACGAGGATGGAGTAGCAGCAGTTATGGGACATGAAGTTGCGCACGCATTTGCTAAACACGGACAAGAGAGAATGTCTCAAGGTCAATTGCAGCAACTTGGTGGAGTTGCTGTTGCTATGGGGTCTCTTGATAAAGATGCTAAAACACAACACGTGTGGAATACCGCTTTTGGCATTGGTTCTGGTTTAGGGATGTTAAAATTTAGCAGAATTCACGAGCAAGAAGCAGACAGATTAGGATTGATTTTTATGTTAATGGCTGGTTATGATGGTAGAGAAGCGGCCGAAGTTTGGGTACGAATGAGTAAATTATCAAAAGGTAGTTCCCAGCCAGAAATTTTAAGTACTCATCCTTCAAACGTATCAAGAATTAATGACTTAATAACGTATTTGCCAACAGCCAAACAACATGCCGCTAGATACAATAAGGAAATTTTAGAGAAATAAGAAATTAGTATCAAGAATAGATTTCCTATATTGTGACCGTTCAACAATAAATTGTTGAACGTTTTTTTTTAAAGTAGATACTATGTTAAAAATTGGAGATAAAAAATTAATAAACGCTTGGGCATTTTATGATTGGGCAAATTCTGTATATTCGTTAGTCATTAGCACTGCGATTTTTCCATTATATTATGCTGCTATCACAAAGGGTGAAGTCGTTTTTTTTCTCGGAATGGAGTGGGATCATCCAGATAGTTTATACAGTTATGCACTTTCATTTTCTTTTTTAATCGTAGCTTTTATTTCTCCAATTTTATCCGGAATAGCTGATTATACAGGTAGCAAGAAGAAGTTTATGAAATTCTTTTGTTGGTTAGGAGCTTTATCGGTAATGAGTTTGTATTTTTTTGAAGGTTTAGCTACTGTATGGATTGGTATTTTATTTACCATTTTAGCAAGTGTTGGTTTTTGGTCAAGTTTGGTTTTTTATAATGCTTATCTACCAGAAGTTGCGCATCCAGTGCAACAAGATAGGGCTAGTGCTAAAGGTTTTATGTATGGTTATTTAGGTTCTGTTCTATTACTTATTTTAAATTTAATAATGATTCAAAAACCAGGTTGGTTTGGAATAACGGCAGCAATGGCATCCAGAATTTCATTTTTACTTGTCGGACTTTGGTGGATTGGTTTTGCTCAAATTACTTTTAGACGTTTGCCGGATGATATTTTTAATAAAAAGCCAGAAAAAGATTATATCTGGAAGGGGTTTAGAGAGTTAAAAATTGTTTTCAAAGAAATAGTGAATTACCCAACATTAAAAAGATTTTTAATTTCATTTTTTTTATTGAGTATTGGTGTACAAACAATCATTTTAATGGCTGCAATTTTTGGTTCTAGCGAATTAGGTTTGCCCGCAATGAATCTTATTGTAACCATATTATTAGTTCAAATAGTTGCCATAGTTGGAGCATTTGTATTTTCTAGATTATCTGAAAAATGGGGTAATGTTAAAGCTTTAAAATTGACAATTGCCATTTGGATGTTGGTCTGTTTTACAGCATTTTTATTGGATAAAAATCAAGAGAATGTTGCCTTTTATTTTTATGCTTTAGGTGGTTTGTTAGGCCTTGTTCAAGGAGCAATTCAATCTTTAACCAGATCTACCTATTCAAAATTATTACCTGAAACAGAAGACCATGCAACCTATTTTAGTTTTTATGATGTTACCGAAAAAATAGCCATTGTATTGGGAACTTTTGTGTACGGGCTTTTATTTGCAATTACAGATTCTATGCAGTGGTCTGTTTTGTGTATGGCAATTTTCTTTCTAGCGTCGTTTATTGTTTTAAGTTCTTTGAAAAAAACGGAGCACGTTAGTTAAAAAATATTTTGCGTATTGCTATATAAACGAAAATTAAACTGGAATAAAATATAAAAAAAGGAATTATAATTTCTTTTAATTCTAACATCAACAGTAAGCTTATTATCAACAACTGAAAACCTAAACCAAAGGTAGAAATGCAAGACATAAACCAATTTGGTAAATTTTTCCCTGTGGATGCATTTTTATCTAGAAAGTAGATTGTTTTATCAAAAATACCATAAAGCGCCTTATACAAAAAGAATAAAATATTTACATTTCTTTGTTTTTCACCAGGTAAAGCAATAGGAGTAGAGTTTTCAAAAACTCGGCTAGTGGTATCTCCGTTAAATTTATTTCGTAAAATCACGTAGTAATAATTGTATAATGTGCCTTGCAACTGAATACCAAAAAAAGAGAGAAACATATACAAAATATGAATATCTGTAATTTTCCAAATGGTTAGGAAAATTATGAAATTTAAAATTATATCAGAAACAGAATCTAAAAAACGGCCTGTATAAGAGGGAGTTTCTTTTACTCTGGCTAACTCTCCGTCAGCTGCATCTAAAATAGATTTAAAAATGATAAAAAATGCGGCAGCAAAATAATAGCCTTCAAAAATACAGTAAACTCCGATTAACCCAGAAATAACAAAAGCAATAGTAACATCGATAGGGGTAAAATAGGTAGATTTTAAAGATTTTACTATTATTTTAGCAATTGGTCTTCCGTAGTCTGATAAATCTATAAATTGATGTTCTTTTGGTAATTTAGACATAAATATGCTTTTTATGGGCATTTTTATATTTTATTCTAAAATGATAAAAACAACAACATTTATAACAAAAATATAATAAATTATATAAAAAAAAGCCTGAAATTTTATAATTTCAGGCTTTTTCATTAAAAAGGGAAACAAATTTATTCCACAGTAACTTCAAAAGCTACTTCAATATCGGTTGTACCTTCTCCAGATAAAGCATCAGCAACTGTGCCGTTATTTGGCTTCTTACCTTCATGCACTAATGAAATAGTTAAATCACCTGTTCCTGCAGCACCTGCAGTTACATCAGTATCAAAACCAAGCGGATTAGAATCTGCGTCAAGGTCAGTAGTACCAAACATTAAGCCAGCAACATTTGTTATGTAGAATATCTCATGATCTTCTGCATCTTCTGCAGCAATATCAGCTCCAACATCGTCACCTTCTTCCATGTTTAACAGTTGTAATGCACCTGTGTAAGTTGCATTTGCAGTTAAAGCACCCGATGTAGTTGCAGTTCCGTCAGCACCTCCTTCTCCATCTTCGTCAGTAAATGTAAATGTTACCACATCAGCAGCATTACTCTTGTTTGTTAGTGTATATATAACCTGAGTAATTGGAAGTTCTCCATGGTCACCATGGTCATCACCATGATCATGATCATCGTCTTCTGAACATGCTGTAAAGCATAGTGCCGAAATAAATAAAATGGCAAATAATTTTGTTGTTTTCATTGTTTTTGTTTTAAAATTTGACATAATTAATAATTGAATTTAAGTTTAATATTAAAGTTTCTACCTACTTCATCAGCGAAGTAGCGTAATCTGTTTAGATAATTTCTATAGGATATATTAAATAAGTTTTCCACGTTAAAAGCTACGTTTAAGCTGCTAGTGCTAGATATTTTAAAATTGGCAGAACTATTGAAATGAAATAAGGTAAAAGCGCTAGGTGCAGAACTTATGTCTACGTAAACATCCTCTTGTAGTATAGGATTAAATGTAAAAAAGTTATAATCTGGAAACCTATTTTGTTTAAGTTCTGTGTACTGAGTAATGCCTATTGAAAGTTGATTAAGTTTTTTATTGTTATATACGATGCTATTAGAAAAATTTGTTGATGGCATATTGATTAGTGCAGTATCTTCTGTTAAATTATCTCCACGTAACAAGCTTAAGCTTCCTTTGTACATAAATTTATCCGAGAGCTTATTGTTTATATCTATATCTACACCAAATATTTGAGCATCAACTTGGTTGTACTTCCATTCAATGAAAGCTCCTCGAATTGTAGTTAAAGCTTCACCAGCTGGAATTAACTGAATAAAATCTTTTATATGATTATAATAAGGACTTATAGAAAAGCCAAAGTTTTGGTTATTACGTTCAATTGAAGTCACAAATTTATTGGCAATTTCTTTATTAAGTAAAAGACTTCCAGTTTCTATTCTTGCTGCACTATGATGTAAACCGTTACTAAACAATTCAGATGCATTAGGCATTCTTGAAGCCAATCCGTAATTAAATAAAAAGTCAAAGTTATTTCCAAAACTACTGGTTAATCCTAAACTTGCAGAAATGTTATGAAAATTAAATTTAGGTGATGTATATATTTCAAAATTATCGATAACTCCAGAGCTAAATTCTGGAAACAATTCATCATAATTATTTTCTTCCCAATCAAATACTTTATATTTCTTTTCAGCTTCAATTCTTGAAAAATCGTATCTAAAACCTCCACTAATTGTGGTGTTTAGGTTTAGTTTATAATTACCAGTTGTATAAATACCAGCTTCGTATTTATCATAATCAGGAATTAGAGGTATACTTATACGTGTTACTGACTCATTAGCAGAATCATTTTGTTGATAGCGTAACAAAAAACCAGTATTCAATACGAAATTATCAACGGCATCAATTTTTAAATTAGGTTGAATAGATGTGGTAAATAATCTAAAATCAGCAGCAGGAGCATCTTCAAAACTAGCTCTTCTTCTGTCAAATTCTTTTCTTCTATTTACTTGAAAATCATACTGTAATGTCAGTTTGCCCAACCCTTTAAACCTCTTATAAGCTTCTATTTTTCCTAGATGATGTGATATTGCTTGTTTAGGATTGTCAATAGCATAAGAAAAGTCATCTATAAATGAAGGTTCCTTTCTATTAATTGCTCTTATTAAATCATTTACATTACCAACATGAGCGGCTCTAATAATACCAATAGTATTATTTACATAGCTATAATAAGCGTCAAAACCTTTTTCAAAGGATTTGTATCCAAATCGCCCGGAAGCGTTCATGCTTTTTATACCAGAATTAGATAAATTATAATCTGCAGCTTCAAAGTCTCCAAACATTTTATAACTGGCCTGTGCTTTTGCATAATAACCACTTTGGTAGGTTTTGACTATTTCAGAGTTTATATTTCCTCCCCATCCATTTGTATTTAATGCTGTTGATGTTCCACCAAATAAAGTGTCTTTTCTAGTATAATTATCTGGACGAATTAAAATTAATCCACCAATGGCGTCACTTCCATAAATTAGCGTATTAGCACCTTTAATAACTTTTATTCGACCACCAGCATTTATATCGATATTTGGAGCATGTTCTGCCCCCCATTCTTGATCAAATTGGCGAACATTATTGTTTATAATTAAAAGCCTGCTGCTGTGCAAACCATGAATCATTGGTTTTACTATTGAGTTTCCGGTGTTTAAAGAAGACACACCACTCAAGGATTTTAATGCATCTCCCAAAGATTTATCTGCATAAGCTTCAACTTCTTTTTTAGAAAGTGTTTGTTCAATACTTGTGGCTTCTGTTTTATTATCTGCCTTAACTAAAATCTCTGCGAGTTCTTCTAAGTGATGTTCTAATGTTATACTTTTAAAAGTATCTTTAGTTAAGTTAAAAGTAATCTTTTGTGTTTCACAAGCAAGATGCTTTATTTCTAAAGTTATAACTCCTGAACACAAATTATCAAATTCAAAATTACCATCTAAATTAGAGGATGTGAATTTGTTTAAATTTACGATATGAACAGATGCTCCAGCAAGTGAAGAATTGTCGTGAAAGTCTGTAATATTTCCTTTAAAAGAAAACGTACATTTTTGTGCATGTAACATGTTGAAACACATGAGCATCACACAAATAATAAATAATTTGTGCATAATAATTCTCTATAATTTTATTTTTTTAGATTTCTAAGAAATCTTTTTTCTAAATAAAATTATAGGAAGGAGGGCCTCGTAAAGAAAAAGATAAGTTTAAGTATTGTTTTAAGAAAGTATAATCATTTCCATGATTATTAGTGATCGTTGATGTAACTTTATTTTTATAGTCTTGATAAGCTAATAAAGAATCATTTAGTTTAGTAATATCGAGTTTACAATCAGCCTCTTTTTCATGTACATGATTTTCAACTTTAGAGGTACAAACATCATGTTTATGATCACTAAAGGCATGTATAGTTAACATAAAAATAGGCAATAAGAATATTACCAGTAATGCAAGGCTAATATGTTTTTTTAGTGCTTTGATTTTGTTTCCTTAATTGTGCAAAGATATTACTATTTTTTTATCTACTAAAAATGTCTGTAAACTGTTTTTATTTTAATTTATAGATAATACCATCTGAAGTAAATTTACTAAAACCAATTTTAGCCTTAAAATTATAAGAACTATCTGTAACCTCAGTTATTTGTATGTAGATAGGATCTTTGTCCAATTTTGTTTTTGGAGATTTCATTTTTAATGAATAAAAGAAGTTATTTTTCCATTTGATATACAAGGTATCAATATTTTTAATTCTTTTAACACTGGTAATACTATCATTAGAAAGATTTATAATCTTCTCATATTCCTCAATTTGAAGACTATCTTTTCTAGTTATAATGGTTTTACTGTATCCCTTTCCAGCTGGTATTTCAAATATACCCTCTTTAAAACGTTTAGAATTATCTTTTATATCTGAATTACATGAGAAAAGAATAAAGAGAAAAGAAAAAAGAGGTAATATCACTTTACTTTTCATTCGATTAAAAATAGAAACTTCTCCTTTCTTTATTCCTTTCACAAAATTCTTCATAATTATATTCCTGTGTAATTTGAAGGCGTAATAGCCTTTAATTCCTCTTTAATTTCTGATGAAACTTCTAAAGTCTCAATAAAATTGGCAATTAAATTTTGGTTGATTTTTTCATTAGTTCTTGTTAATCCCTTTAATGCTTCATAAGGATTTGGATATGCTTCACGTCTTAAAATTGTCTGAATAGCTTCTGCAACTACAGCCCAATTATTTTCTAAATCATCCTCAAATTTTTGTTTATTTAACAATAATTTGTTCAATCCTTTTAAAGTAGAAGAAAAAGCGATGATTGTATGTCCAAAAGGAACGCCAATATTTCGTAAAACCGTACTATCTGTTAAATCTCTTTGCAAACGTGAAACTGGTAATTTTGCAGACAAATGTTCGAAAATTGCATTTGCCAACCCTAAATTACCTTCAGAATTTTCAAAGTCAATAGGATTTACTTTATGCGGCATTGCAGAAGAACCAACTTCACCTGCCTTAATTTTTTGTTTAAAGTAATCCATAGAAACATATGTCCAGAAATCTCTGTCTAAATCTAATATGATTGTATTGATACGTTTTAAGTTATCAAACAATGCAGCCATATGGTCGTAATGTTCTATTTGTGTCGTTGGAAAAGAGTGGTATAAACCTAATTTTTCTTGAACAAATTTACTACCAAATTCTTTCCAATCAATATTTGGATATGCAACCTTGTGTGCATTGTAATTACCGGTAGCACCCCCAAATTTAGCAGCATTTGGTATATCGTTTAATAAATTAAATTGTTCTTTTAAGCGAACCACATAAACCTCAATTTCTTTACCTAATCTTGTTGGAGATGCTGGTTGTCCATGAGTTCGTGCTAACATAGAAATGTCTTTCCATTCAACAACTAATTCTTGTAATTTTTCTAAAACTTGTAAATATTGAGGTACATAAACATCATTCATTGCTTCTTTAATAGAAAGCGGCACAGCAGTATTGTTTATGTCTTGCGAAGTCAATCCAAAATGGATAAATTCTTTAAATGTTTGTAATCCTAAAGCGTCAAATTTTTCTTTGATAAAATATTCAACGGCTTTAACATCATGATTTGTAATGCTTTCAATATCTTTTATTTTTTTAGCATCTTCTTCAGTAAAATCGATGTAAATTTTACGTAATTCGTCAAATAAATCGTTGTTGAAATTTGTAAGTTGCGGTAGCGGAATTTCGCATAAAGCAATAAAATATTCAATTTCTACTCGAACTCTGAATTTGATTAAAGCTTCTTCAGAAAAATAATTTGCTAATTCGGTTATTTTACCTCTATAACGTCCATCAATAGGAGAGATGGCATTTAGTTTTGTTAGATTCATTTTTTTGTTGTGTTGTGAAATGCAAAAATAGTCATTTAAACAGATTTATAAAGTCGATTCTCGATGTTTTTCAATCTAGATTTTTTTTATTCCGATTAATGTATATTTGTTCGAAAATTCTATAAAAATGATAAAAATAAAAATGCTGTTTTTTGTTCTAATCTGTTACTCTTGTCTCTTTACAAGCGAGACTATCAAATCCCAAAACATAAATAGGTTTGATGAAAATAATGAAAGAACTGGTATTTGGAAAAAATACTATTCAAACAAAAGAATTCGTTATGTTGGCCAATTTGAGCAGGGAAAAGAAATTGGTGTTTTTAAATTTTATCACATTACCTCATCAGATCATCCAATAACTATTAAAAAATTTTTCAAAAATTCAGATTCTGTGTTCGTCCAGTTTTTTACAACAACTGGTCGAATTGAGTCAGAAGGTTTTTTAAAAGTCAGAGAACGTGTTGGAAATTGGAAATATTTTTATCCTAATGGCACTATAATGTCTGAGGAAAATTACGAGAGAGGTAAACTCGATGGAGAACAATTGATTTATTATCCTGATGGAAAGGTAACAGAATCTGCCAATTATAAAAATGGATTTAAGGAAGGCGTGAATAGTAAGTATTCTAATAAAGGTGTTCTAATTGAGGAAATTACATACAAGCACGGAATGCCAAATGGATTGGCAAAATATTTTGAGCTCAATGGAGATTTAAAAGAAGCAGGAGACTATAAGAATGGCAAAAGAGAAGGGGTCTGGGAGTATTATATGGATGGCGAAGTAGCTACTGAAGATCAATTAAAGAAGAAGAAAAAATCTACGTATACCAAAAAGAAAGTTAATTAATTTTAGTTCTTAAAGTTTGTCATCTTCCATGTTTACTGATGCAATCTGAAAAACGAATCGAGAATTTTTAATTTTTGTAAATAGGTGGTATTTGAAGAAAATAAATCAAAATAAACATTAGTCATATCAATTAAAAAGTCTCCTACAAATTTGTAACTTTGCAACTTTAATATTCAAAAATGAAACGAGTTGTTGTAGGTCTTTCTGGTGGTGTAGATTCTAGTGTTACTGCACATTTATTAAAAGAACAAGGTTATGAAGTTATTGGTCTTTTTATGAAAAATTGGCACGATGATTCTGTAACTATTTCCAATGAATGTCCTTGGTTAGAAGATAGCAATGACGCAATGATTGTTGCAGAAAAATTAGGAATTCCTTTTCAAGTAGTAGATTTAAGCAATCAATACAAAGAACGTATTGTAGATTATATGTTTGACGAGTATAGCAAGGGAAGAACTCCAAACCCAGATGTACTTTGTAATCGTGAAATAAAGTTTGATGTTTTTATGGATATCGCTCTAAAGTTAGGAGCAGATTATGTGGCAACAGGTCATTATTGTAGAAAAGGAGAAGAAATTATAGAAGGAAAACCTGTTTATAAATTATTAGCAGGTAGAGATACAAATAAAGATCAATCTTATTTTTTATGTCAGTTATCACAAGAACAATTGGTAAAGGCATTATTTCCTATTGGCGAATTAACAAAACCAGAAGTAAGAGAAATTGCACAAGAGGCAAATCTAATTACTGCTGATAAGAAAGATTCTCAAGGTTTATGCTTTATTGGTAAAGTTCGTTTACCAGAATTTTTACAGCAAAAATTACAACCAAAAGAAGGTGTAATTGTTTCAATTACTTCAGATTTTGAGCAGTACACCAAAGTTACTCCACAGTTTGAAAACAAAGAAGCTGAGTTAGCCTATTTTTCAGCAAAATTTTCTTACAATAAAGAAGATGGTAAAATAGTAGGGAAACATCAAGGAGCCCATTATTTTACAAAAGGACAACGTAAAGGTTTAAATGTAGGTGGTACAAAAGAGGCTTTATATGTGATAGAAACCGATGTTGTAGAAAATGTAATTTATGCAGGAGAAGGAAAAAACCATCAAGGTTTGTATAGAAATGTATTGTTTGTTGCAAATGAAGAAATTCATTGGATTCGCCAAGATTTAGCCTTAAAACAAGGAGAAACAATGAAGGTTGAAGCAAGAATTAGATACAGACAAGCCTTAGATACAGCAGTTTTACATAAAGTAGAATCAGGTTTGTATGTAGAATTCGAGAATAAACAATCTGCTATACAAGAAGGCCAATTCGTGGCTTGGTATCAAAAGGAAGAATTATTAGGATCTGGCGTAATTTCTTAATTAACATAAATATTATCATAAAAAAGTAGTAATTTCGAAATATGAAGAAATTACTACTTTTTTTATTTGTAGCAGCGATCTTTCAAACTCGTGGTCAAGAGGATGCTTGGATTTTCTTAAAAGACAAACCAAACAAAGCAACTTTTATAAATAATCCTCTAAAAATGCTTTCTCAAAGAGCAATAGATAGAAGAGGAGTTCAACAAGTTGCTTTAGATTCTTTAGATGTTCCTGTTGATGAAAACTATTACAATCAAATTAAAAATGAAGAAAATATTACTGTTTTAGCCAAATCTAAATGGTTAAATGCAATTCATGTTCAGGGCCAATTGACAGATATAAATGATTTGTTAACTAATTATTCGTTTATAGATCATATCGAATTTGCTAATAAGTCGTTAAATCAATCTGGAAAATCAATAACAAAGTCGAAAAAAATATTACCTAATTACCATAATAAGTTTAACCAAGCGCTAACAGACTATAATTATGGTGAAGCAGATAATCAAATTAAAATGTTAAAAGGAGATTATTTGCATGCACAAGGTTTAACAGGTGGTAATCAAATAATAGCAATTATAGATGCAGGTTTTCCGAATGTAAATACACTTGACGCTTTTCAAAGAATTAGAGACAATAATCAGATTTTAGGAGGTTATAATTTTGCTGATAGAAATGAAAATTTTTATACAAGAAATAGCCATGGAACACACGTTCTATCCTCTATTGCGGGTTACATAGAAAATGAATTTGTTGGCACTGCACCAGATGCTAAATTTTACTTATTTATATCAGAAATAGCAGAAACAGAAACTGTTTTAGAAGAAACACTTTGGGTTGAAGCTGCAGAGAAAGCAGATAGTTTAGGTGTAGATGTTATTAATACATCTTTAGGGTATACAACTTATGACAATCCTAATCACAGTCATACTTATGCGGACTTGGATGGCAAAACGACTTTTATTACTAGAGGTGCAGAAATTGGTGCATCGCGTGGCATGCTATTGGTAAATTCTGCAGGAAATAGCGGAGCTCGTTCTTGGAAATATATTGGTGCACCAGCAGATGCTCCTTCTGTAATTTCAGTCGGTGCTGTGAATGCTTCTGGAGAAATTGCCTCTTTTAGTTCTTTTGGGCCAACTTCTGATGGAAGAATTAAGCCAGAAATTTTAGGGCAAGGTCAAAATCCTGCATTAATAAATTATATTTCAGGTGCTGTAACAACAGCTTCAAGTGGTACATCATTTTCTTCACCAATTATGGCGGGATTAATTGCTTGTTTAAATCAACAAATTCCTCTTTTTGTAAAGGAGAATGGTAAAAAAGATAGTTCTGACCCTTCAGTTGGTGGCTATTATAATAATTACTTAAAAAGAGGGCTTTATGAATCTGCGGATAAATTTAATAATCCATTAGAACAGCACGGTTATGGTATTCCTAATTTTGAAGTTGCTCAAAGTATTTATTATTCTTTAGTTCCGAGTTCTGTTGATGATAATAAGCTTCCTAAGTTGTTCATTTATCCAAACCCAACAACAGATTCATTTACAATATCATCGGAAATAGTATATTTGAATGACTTCAAAATTCAAGTTTTCAATATTTTAGGAAAGACAGTTTTAGAAAAAGTAAATTTGAATTCTAGAACTATTGATATTTCATTCCTAAACAACGGCGTCTATATGCTAAAAATCTCAAAAGATAATCAACATATAACGTTAAAGTTGATAAAAAAATAATGACAAATAGAATAACACAACTTTTTAATATAAAATATCCAATTATTCAAGGAGGAATGGTGTGGGTTTCTGGTTGGAAATTAGCTTCTGCAGTTTCGAACGCTGGAGGTTTAGGTTTAATTGGCGCTGGTTCCATGTATCCAGAAGTATTAAGAGAACATATTCAAAAATGTAAGATAGCAACGGACAAGCCTTTTGGAGTAAATGTACCAATGTTATATCCTGATATCGAAAAAATAATGGATATTATTATTGAAGAGGGTGTGAAAATCGTTTTTACTTCAGCAGGAAATCCTAAAACTTGGACTCCTATTTTAAAGAATAAGGGTATTACTGTAGTTCATGTAGTAAGCTCAGTAAAGTTTGCTACAAAAGCTGAGGCTGCTGGTGTAGATGCAGTAGTTTGCGAAGGTTTTGAAGCAGGTGGACATAATGGAAGGGAAGAAACAACAACTTTTACTCTAATACCAATGGTTAAAGAGCATATAAGTATTCCTGTAATTGCGGCAGGTGGAATTGCTACTGGAAGAGGTATGTTAGCTGCATTGGTTTTAGGTGCAGATGGTATTCAAATAGGGAGTCGATTTGCTGCAACTTTAGAGTCATCTGCACATCAAAATTTTAAAAATATAATTATTGATACAAAAGATGGTGACACGCATTTAACCTTAAAAGAATTAGCTCCTGTAAGATTGGTAAAGAATAAGTTTTACAATGATGTTCAAGAATTATATAGAAAAAAACCATCCAAAGAAGAAATCAAAAGTTTATTGGGAAAAGCAAGGGCTAAAAAAGGAATGTTTGAAGGAGATTTAGATGAAGGTGAGTTAGAGATTGGTCAAATTGCAGGATTAATTCATGAAATAAAATCAGTAAAAGCTGTTTTAGATGAGATTATTGAAGAATTAAACGAGGTTAATTTGTTGGTTTTTAGTTTTTAATGTTTTTTTTGTCTTTTAAATGAAATAAAGAAGCTTTGTTTGAGAAATCAGAGTATCTTTGCAAACTATTATTGTTGTTTGTAATTAAACAAACAACTCATTTAACATTATTACTATTATGAATAAAGGTACCGTAAAATTTTTCAATGAATCTAAAGGATTTGGATTTATTACTGAAGAAGGAAGCAACAAAGAACATTTTGTACATGTGTCAGGATTAGTTGACGAAATTCGTGAAAACGATGAAGTTGAATTTGACTTACAAGATGGAAGAAAAGGATTAAACGCAGTAAACGTAAGAGTATTATAATATATATTTATTACTAGTTAATTTTTTAATTAAAAGCCTATCAATTTATTGATAGGCTTTTTTTATTTTAGTCTTTTAAAATATTATTTATGGTTGACGGCAGACAAAGAAAAAATATTAAAATTGGTTTATTTGTAGAAATCGTTCAAAAGCCACACCAAAGGACAGGAAAATTGACAGAAGGTGTAATAGCAAAAATTCTAACAAGTTCAGTAAGCCATCCTCATGGAATAAAAGTTCGGTTAGAGTCAGGAATTGTTGGAAGGGTTAAAAATATTCTTGACTAGAATATTATTAGTTAATAGGTATTTTAATCTCGTATACCTTTCTACTTTTATTATTTAATTTATTTTCTCTAAGCCACGCATTATGAATTTTTAATTCTTTGTATGAAATTCCTAATGTTTTTGCAAAGGAAGCAATATTAACAATAGTGGTATCAACTGTTATTGTTTTAGTTTTTGGCATTGTATATAAATCTTCTTGATCAAATGAAAAACCATATTTTATTGGATTAGAAATTACTTCTTTTAAAGCTATAATTCTAAATACATACCTCATTGTTTCATCAGGTAATTTGGCATCATAATAGTTATCTACTTGTTGCGTTTTAAGTCTTTTACTAATGCCGTAATTACCAGCATTATAAGAGGCTGCAGCTAAGGTCCAAGAGTTAAAACGTTTTTTAGATTTTATTAAATACTCAGCAGCTACTTTTGTAGACTTTTCAATATTATACCGTTCATCTACATTACTATTTATTTCTAGTCCATATTCTTTTCCTGTACTTTTCATAAAATGCCATATTCCAGCTGCTCCTGCAGAAGAGGTTTCATCAATAAAAGCACTTTCAGCTAATGCCAAATATTTAAAATCATCTGGTAAACCATATTTTTTTAGTAGTGGTTCTAAAATAGGAAAGTATTTATTTGCTCTTTTAATGAGCAGTAAGCCATTAGATTGCCAATACGTATTAACCAATAGTTCTCTATCCATTCTTTCTCGGACATCATTTTTTTCTAGTGGCACTCTTTCTCCTGCAAGATTTAAATTTTCAGGAAATTTTAATGCTTTTATATTATATGTTTTATGCGTGCTTGTTATAGGGTCTGTCTCTGATTTATTTATACCGTTATAAAATAATACAGTAATAATTAAGACGCAAAGTATTGAGAGAAAACGTAAAGTTTTGTTCATGAAATAATAAATTTATTTTTTAAAATTATGTAAATTCTGTGATTTTAGCAAGTTAATACTTTATCAATAATTTTTGATATTTTCTTACCTTTAGTTATAATCATAACATGATTTCCGCCTTTAATATTTATACAATTATCTATATTTTTTATAGGAAATACTTTATCATCAGTTCCATGTATATGTATAATATTTTGAATCAGTTTATTTTGTTTCCAATTTAAAACTGCACTAATAGACCAAATAATATATGACTTACTTCTTACAGAAAGATACTTCTTATAGATTTTTGCTCTCTTTTGTAAAGATTTTCCTAAAAAATATTTAGCATAATCCTCAAAATTGGAAACGATATTGGTTGGAAAAAGTTTATACGCTTTAGTAAATTTTGCTAATTTAAATCGTTTTGGTAATTCTTGATTTGTTTTAACACTAGAGACTAAAATTATTTTTCTTGTATTTATAAACTTACTCATTTCTTGTGCCATTATTCCGCCAAAAGAAACGCCAACTAAAACAGGATCTTTCTCTTTCACATCTTCACACATTCTCATTGCGTAATTAGAGATAGATTCTTCTATTGCCAACGGTTCTTTCCATTCAAGATAATTGATGTTATATTTATCTTTAGAGAAGTTCAAATTTTCGAAAATTTCTGGACCAGCAGCTAAGCCTGGTATAAAGTATAAAGCAATTTTGTCCATTTATTATTGAATTAATTTTTCTCAAAGATAATATCTAACATATATTTAGATGCAGAGATAAGTTCTAAAGGAATATTTTCCAAAGTTTTATTTCCCATTTTTAAAAAATACAACATCATATATTACGCCATCACTTTTAACAGTTTTAGATATCAGAATTAGACAAATTTAAATCTAACCAAACCGTCTTCATCAATTTCTGTAAGTGTTATTGTATGCAATGTATTTACTAATATCGGATTCCAGGGTGTCTTCACTTTTACATAATTTTCTGTAAATCCATTTATAAAACCATCTTTATTTTCATTCTCAAACAAAACAGATAAAGTATTACCTAGTTGGCTTTCATAAAATGAACGCCTTTTTTTTGCCGATAATCCTCGTAACATTTTACTGCGTTTTGCACGCACTTTTTTAGGAACAACTCCGTCTAGCTGTACAGCTTCTGTATTTGCTCTTTCAGAATAGGTAAAAACATGTAAATACGAAATATCCATTTCGTTTAAATAATTGTAAGTTTCTAAGAATAATTCATCAGTTTCACCAGGGAAACCAACAATAACATCCACGCCAATGCAAGCATTTGGCATTACTTCTTTAATTTTACGAACTCTGTTTGTATATGTACTTGTTAAGTATCTACGTTTCATTTTCTTTAGCAATTCATCACAGCCAGATTGAAGAGGAATATGAAAATGGGGAACAAATGAATTTGATTTTGAAACAAATTCAATTGTTTCATCTTTTAATAAATTAGGTTCTATAGACGAGATCCTTAAACGATGAATACCATTTACTTTATCTAATTCTTTAACCAATTCTAAAAAAGTATGTTCGTGTTTTTTATTACCAAACTCACCTTTTCCATAATCACCAATATTTACACCGGTTAGTACAATTTCTTTTATTCCTTTTGACGAAATTTCTTGAGCGTTTTTAATAACATTCTCTAAAGTATCACTTCTAGAAATTCCACGAGCTAATGGTATTGTGCAATATGTACATTTATAATCACATCCATCTTGTACTTTTAAAAAGGCACGTGTTCTGTCTCCAATAGAATAAGAACCGACATAAAAATCTGCATCAGAAATTTCACATGAATGAACTTCTCCAACATTATTTTTGCTTAAGTCGTTAATATAACTTGTAACATTAAATTTTTCAGTTGCACCTAAAACTAAATCAACGCCATCAACATTTGCTAATTCCTCTGGTTTTAGTTGTGCATAACAACCAATTGCTATTAAAAATGCGTCTTCATTTTTTTTTAAAGCATTTTTCACAATTGTTTTAAAGCGTTTATCAGCATTGTCTGTAACAGAACATGTGTTTATTACATAGACATCTGCTGCAGCTTCAAAATCTACACGCTCAAAACCCTCATTCGTAAAATTGCGAGCAATCGTCGATGTTTCTGAAAAATTAAGCTTACAACCTAAAGTATAAAAAGCTACTTTTTTTTCTGCATTCATTCTTGTACATTTAAGGCAGCAAATTTACAATTTTATTGATGATTTTTGAAACTGAAAGATTACTAATTAGAAAACTTGTTTTAGATGATTTACAGCCTTTTCACGAGCTTGAAAGTAATCCGATAGTTTTAAAATACGCAACCGGAAAACCTAAAACATTTAAAGCTAATGAAAAAGAGTTAATTGCCTTAATAACCAAATATAATCAACCAAAAAATGATTTTTGGATTTATGCTATTGAAAGAAAAATGGACAAATCTTTTATAGGTACTGTTGCTTTAGTAAAAGATAATTTTGATGATGAAATTGGTTATCGTTTCTTAGAAAAGGTTTGGAAATTAGGTTATGGTTCTGAAATATGTAAAGGTTTAATCTCTTATTGCAAGAAAATAGGGATGAATAAAATTATTGGTTATGTTGTTGATAATAATAGAGCATCATCAAAAATATTAGAAAATAATAATTTTAAAATTATACGCAGTTTTACTAATGATAAAAATCAAAAAGAAACCAAGTATGAGTTAGATTTAAATAGAAATTAGAGACTTTATAAAGTTGAATTTAAAATAGTTTCTCTTTAATTTTTGCTTTTAATTTTTCAGAAACATTAGTCGGAAACGGTTTATCCCCGTGCAAAATATCTACCATTAAATCACTAAATCTTTGTCCGTTTTTTTTAAGTAAATAATTTCTTGCTGGGTTATTATGAAAAAAGAATTTAGATAAAGTGACACCTGATTTTAATTCTGGTAATAATTTTACATTTAACTTTTCTAAATAAATTTTTTCGGCTAATTTTAAATTCAAATTACTTTCTATAATTGCTTCGGCAACATATTTTCCACTTAAAATGGCATTAGAAATTCCTTCAGCGGTAATTGGTTCTGCAAAACCAGCAGCATCACCAATTAAGAAAACATTGTTTTTTATAAATCCATCAGTTCTTGGTGCAATAGGAATTTGAAACCCATGTGCATTTTCTTTTATGATGGTTTTAATACCAAGTGTTTTTAAATATTTTTTGTAATATTCCTTAAGGTTTATTTTTCCTTTTTTAGTTGTTAAAACTCCCAAGGATAAATGGTTTTTCTTAGGAAAACTCCATGCATATCCATACGGAACCGCATCAATATCAAAACGAACATTTTGTGATAAACGATTAAAGTCATCACCAGAGACTTCCACCTCATATTCTAAAGCGGGTATTAACTTTCTTGTATCTTTTTTCCAACCAGCCATTTTTGCTGTCGGACTTAGAACACCATCTGCAGCAATCACAAAATTTGCAGATATATCTCCTTGAGAAGTATTCAAGATAGATTTATCCTCCAAAAATTCAATGCTTTTTAATGTGTAATTCTCTAATAAATCAACTCCAAATTCTTTCGCTTTATTTACAATTAAATTATCAAAAGTATCTCTCATAATCATTGTTATGATAGGCTTTTCTTTAGTAGATTGATAGTGAATTTTACCATTATTAAAGTAACTATCAACTGCAAAAAACTCTCGCTCAATTACTTCATGAATATCAAAAGGCATATTTTTTTTCCCTCTATTTACAAAACCACCACCACAAGTTTTATAACGAGGTAATTTTTCTTTCTCTATTATTACAGTTGAAATCCCTTGTTTACCTAAATGAAAGGCTGTAGAAGCTCCTGAAGGACCACTACCAATTATTGCTACATCGAAATGTTTCATTGAATAAAAAATATAATATTTAATATGAATGTAAAAAAATTACCAATTAATTCTTGCTAAAATAGGGAAGTGGTCTGAATTTTTTTCTGAATACGAACTAAACTTATTTACAATGGCATTATTATCAGTTAAAATAAAGTCAATCCTCATGGGAAACCAGTAGTTAAAGGTTTTTCCAAAACCTTTTCCAGCTTCAATGAAAGCATCTTTTTTGTTTTCAGAAATTTGGCTGTATACCCATGAATAACTGGTATTATTAAAATCACCTGCAACTATTTTTTTTCCTTTCCATTTTTTTTCATGTACTAAAAAAACGTTAGTTTGTTCTGCTTGCTTTTTAAATCGTTCTTTTAATTTCGCTATTAATTTTTCAGAATTATCTTGTCCAAAATTTTCTTTATTTGTATTCAGTTGCAGCGACTGTAAATGTAAATTATAAACTCTGATAGTATCCTTTTTTCTAATAATGTCAACAAAGATTATGTTATTTGAAGTATTTTTTAAATCTAATGACCCTTGATTTATAATTGGGAATTTAGAATAAATAGCCAAGCCAAAATTAGTATTTTCATTTTTTGTTTTAATATATTTATAAGGGTATTCTAATGAAATTTTTTCTGAAGTATAATATTCTTGGAATAATAGAATATCAGGAGATTTATCAGAAATAAAGTTACTTATCTTTTGAGCAATATTTTCATCATCAACCGATTTCCAGTGATTAAACGACCTAACGTTGTAGCTCATCACTTTTAAATCATCATTTAAAGAAGATTTACTTTCAGTTAATTTATATAGTGGATTAGTAAAAAACCAACCAATACATAATATTATACTAGATAATATAACTTGTTTTTTTAATTTAAATAACCAATAAATAACAAACGCTAAATTTATAATTAACAGTAAAGGAACCGAAAGACTTAAAATTGCTGAAAGTGGTATTGTTTTAGGAGATATATAAGGCAATAAATAGCATAGGAGTAGTAGTGCAGCAAATAAAGAATTTAATAAATAGAGAATTTTACCAATGAGAGATAGTTTTTTCATGCTATTTTCTTCCTTGTTTAAACAAAAATTCTTTTTCTACTTTTGTTAACGTATCATAACCAGATTTACTAATTTTATCTAAAATTTCGTCAACTTGTTGTTGGTTTAAATTGGTGTTTGTCTTATTAGCTTTTGCCTTTGATTTATGCACTGTTTTTAAAGGAGATTTCTTTTTAGTTTTAAACAGAGAAACAAACTTATCCAAGATATTAATCTCTTTATTACTGGCCTTATTTACGTAAAAGAAACCAAATAAAGCACCTCCTAAATGTGCAAAATTACCTCCAGCATTTGCGCCGACTAAACCTATAATATCTAAGCCTATCCAAGCTGCTGCTAGTTGCCACATCTTTACATAGCCTATGAAACGTATTTTTAACTCATAATTAGGAATGTATGTGGCTATTCCAATGAATATTGCAGAGATTCCAGCAGAGGCTCCAACTAAATAAGAAGTTTTACCAGAAAAAAGAGGGAAAAAACTTTGACTGAAAATATAGATAATTCCTCCAAATAAAGTTCCTAAAAAGTAAAAACTCAATAATTGTTTTTGAGTAAAATACTGTGTAAACAAGTTTCCTATAAAGTATAATGCAATACAATTAAATAATATATGAATAAAGTCACCATGCAAAAAACCATAGGAAACAATAGACCACGGTTTTGTAAATAGTCCATCAAGATTGTCATCTAATGCTAACCACTCTGCAATAAAATTAATTTCTCCTGGATAACTATTAAATAAACCAGCGATAATAGTTAAGAAAAATACTCCAATATTTATTAGAATTAATTTTTCAACAATATTACCGGTAATATATCTTCTTTTTATGTCTTTAATGATACTCATTAACTAATTTTAAATTGATTTTTTTTCCAATACCAAGCGATTAAAAAACCTATTAATGCTCCACCTACATGAGCAAAATGAGCAATATTTCCAATAGAATATTTTGTCATACCAAAAAATAAATCACCTAAAATTATGAATGGGATAAAATATTTTGCAGCTATTGGAACAGGAAAAAATAATAAAGCCAATTTTGCATCTTTAAAATACAAACCAAAAGCAACTAAAACTCCATAAACGGCTCCAGACGCTCCAACTGCAGGAGTGTGGTATAAGCTATAGAATTTTATCATTTCTTCATTTGATAATAAAATTCTTGAGTCATTATAACTTCCAATATTTAATATATTTTGTACATCATTCGCAGAAAGTCCAAAATTTATTAATTGCTCATAAATACCATTAAATTGATAATAATTAGCAAGGGTATAAATTAAACCTGCTCCAATTCCTGCAGAAAAATAGAAGAATATAAATTTATTTTTTCCCCACATTTGTTCTAGTGGAGTACCAAAAGCCCATAAACCATACATATTAAACAAGATATGACTAAAACTACCATGCATAAACATGTGTGTTGCGTATTGCCAAATTCCAAAATGGTCATTTTTTGGATAATGTAGAGCTAAAATATTTGTAAAATCTAATTTTAAAAGTTGTGGAACAACAAATAAAATGACATTAATAATGATTAAATGCTTTATGGCATCTGTAAGTTTATTATTCATTTCTAGCTATTAAATAGATTATCTATTTCGTTTAGTGTTAGTGTTTTAAAGGTTGGTTTTCCAAAAGGTGAAGTGGTTGGTTCTTTACATGAAAATAAATCATTTACTAAACCCTCTTGTTCTATTTCCGATAGTTGTGTGCCAGTCTTTATTGATAATGTTTTCGCAAAAGACTTTGCCATTATATCAAAATGACTAAAACTAGCATTGGGTAAGTCTAAATCTATATCGCTCAATAGCTCTTCTAATATAATAGTTATTTTACTTTCCGTAACAGAAATTGGGATTCCTTTTATAGTAACACTGTCTTTTGTAAAATCATCAAAAGAAAAACCTGCATTTTCTAATTCAGTTTTAATAGTATAAATCATTCCTATTTCGGCAGATGAAAAAGAAATTTTAACAGGAAATAGTAATTGTTGACTATTTGCTTCTTTTACAGTAATGCTCTCTAAAAACTCTTCATATAATATTCGTTGATGTGCTAACGATTGGTTTATTAAAACAACACCAGATTTTATAGAACTTAATAAATATTTACGCTGAATTTGAAACGTTTTTTGAGCTTTAACTTCCTGTTGATTTTCAAACAATTCGATTTGTTTTTCTTCATCAGTTGAGGCTACAGAAGTATATAAAGATTCCCAACTTTCTTTATGTTGTTCTCTTTTTAATGGGGTCTGAACTTCCTTCTGTGATTCATTTTTAAATGGATTAAAATCTGGATTAACAGAAATTAGTGGTGTTTTTGTTGATTTTGTATTCGTATTTAAATGGTAGGGTGTATCTAAGTTAGCGTCTCTATTAAAATCTAAAAGAGGCGCAACATTATATTGTCCTAAACTGTGTTTTACAGTAGCTCTTAGCATTGCGTACAATGCTTTTTCGTTATCAAACTTTATTTCCGTTTTTGTAGGATGAATGTTAATGTCAATTGTGTTGGCAGGCACTGTTAAATATAAAAAGTAAGAAGGGTGTGAACCTTGTTCGAGTAATCCATCAAATGCATTTACAACGGCATGATTTAAATAAGAACTTTTTATAAAACGATTGTTTACAAAAAAGAATTGTTCACCTCGTTTTCTTTTCGAAAATTCTGGTTTTGCAACAAAACCCTCAATAGAAAGAATATCTGTTTGTTCGCTTATAGGAACTAATTTTTCATTCATCTTAGCTCCAAAAACACTTACAATTCGTTTTCTTAAATTACTACTTTTTAAATGATATACTTCATTGTCATTATGATGCATTAAAAAAGAAATCTTGGGATGTGCTAGAGCAACTCTTTGAAATTCATCGATAATATGACGAGTTTCAACGGTATCTGATTTCAGAAAATTTCTTCTTGCTGGTATATTGTAAAATAAGTTTTTTACAGCAATACTTGTTCCTTTACTTGTAGAAATAAAATCTTGTGAAATAATTTTGCTTCCTTCAATTTTTATTGATGTACCAAGTTCTTCATTTTCTTGCTTTGTCTTTAATTCTACATGAGCAATTGCAGCAATAGATGCTAAAGCCTCTCCTCTAAAACCTTTAGTTGAAAGATTAAATAAATCTTCTGCTTTTTGAATTTTAGAGGTTGCATGGCGCTCAAAACACATCCTGGCATCTGTAGCGCTCATACCTTTTCCGTTATCAATAACTTGAATTAAGGTTTTACCAGCGTCTTTTAATAATAATTTTATATTGGTGGAGCCGGCATCAATAGCATTTTCTAATAACTCTTTTACAACGGAAGCAGGACGCTGAACGACTTCTCCTGCAGCAATTTGGTTTGCAACATGATCTGGTAATAATTGAATAATATCAGACATTAATTTCCCTTAAAAATAGATAAATCAAAATCTATGATGTACAAAAATATAAGTACTAAAATAGAGATGATTATTAAAAGTGTTTTATTTACGCTTTTATCAGAGTTTTTTAAGTCATCAAAAGCATCGCTAAATTTAGTTTTTAAATTTTTGTTTTTGCCAGTAGTTGACCTAAATTTATCTAATTTATGCTCAATTTTAAAAGGATTTCCTTCTCCTTTATAATATCGAGGTTTGTATTCGAACTTCTTATGTGTACGTTTTAAAAATCCCATAGTTTTAGAATTATTGGTCATATGTTGAGAATAAATCAATTTATATACCAATTAATTAATAACATTTCAAAATTGAAATGACAGAAGTAAAATTCCCATTTTCCAATTTTTTTTAAAAAAAGTAATACTAAATAGTTTACCTAAAATCTCAAAATAAAATGGAGAAAAATATAATCAAACTATTTCAAAATAGAAAATAAATATAACATTCAAATTTAGAGAATTAAAAGGACTTTTTCAAAAATTAATGCAAGCGTATACTTAATTTTTCAACTGAGAAATTAATTACTAAAAACCAATATTTTCAGTAATTGTATCTATATTTTTGAGTGCAGCCATTTTAACTGCAGCAACAGCGCATTCTATACCCTTGTTTCCTAACTTACCGCCAGACCGATCTAGCGATTGTTGTTTTGTATTGTCTGTTAATACACAAAAGATTACAGGAATTTCATATTTAATGTTTAAATCGACAATGCCTTGTGTAACTCCTTCGCAAACAAAATCGAAATGTTTTGTCTCCCCCTGGATTACATTTCCAATTGCAATAATTGCATCAATTTTTTGAGACTGTATCATTTTTTTGCAACCGTAGACTAACTCAAAGCTTCCAGGAACATCCCAAGAAACAATATTTTCTTTAATTGCCCCACAATCTAATAAAGTTTCAATAGCACCTTTTTGTAAGTTTTTTGTAATTTCTGAATTCCATTCTGAAACAACAATCCCAAATCGAAAAGATTTCGCATTTGGGATTGTTGTTTTATCGTAATATGATAAATTAGTTGTTGCCATTTTTTTTCAGTTTACATTATTCAGTTTGCATTTTCCACCAAGGAATTATGACTACTCAGTGAATAATGTTTTTTACTGATAATTATTTTGCAGCATATTTTGCAGCTGCTAAATATTTTTCTATATCTCTTCCTTGATCAGATTTAGAGTAGTTTTCTTTAATCTTCGTAAATAACTTTTGAGCTTCACTAAAATTCTTCAATTCCATAGCAGTTTGTCCTGCTTTAAATAAAAATAGAGGAGTTGTAAAATTATTTACCTTTTTGTCTGCTGCTTTTTCATAGTATTCTAAGGCATCTTCAGGTTGATTAATGTCTGCAAATGCATCACCAATTGCACCCAAAGCAACAGGTCCTAACATCTCATCATCAGAATCAAATTTACTTAAATACTCAATTGCTTTCTCATAATTTTTTAATTGCAAATATGAAACTCCTGCGTAATAGTTTGCAAGGTTACCAGCTTCTGTTCCGCTGAAATTATCAGCAATATCTAAAAAACCATATTTTCCGTCAGCTCCTTCTATACCTAGGTTGAGTAGAGAATCTATTCCTGTACCTGCCGTTGCAGCTTCATCAAAATATTTTCTAGGAAAAGCTAATTCGTTAGAAGCTTCTACTTCATTTGGCTCAACTACATATTTAGTGTAACCTAAGTATCCTAAAAATAGAACAACAATGGTCACTAATGCCATAAATAAAGGTTTACTGTTTTTCTCAATCCATTGTTCAGATTTAGAAGCGGTTTCGTCTAAAGTGTTTAAAACTCCAGCCGTTTCAAATTCTGATTCGTCAATTACATTTTCCTGTTTTTTACTTTCTGCCTTATATTTCTTCTTGTATGTTGCCATTGCTTAATTAAAAATTAGTGGCGACAAAAATAGTTTTTTTAATTGGATTTTAAAAGCGGATAATTCGCTAAATTTTCAATAATTTGCAAATCCGTTTTAATATCAAATTCTATTTATGTATTTACAAAGAATTTCTTTGCTTAATTTTAAAAACATACAATCTCAATCATTTGATTTTCAAAGAAAAATAAATTGTTTTGTGGGTGATAACGGAGTTGGTAAAACAAATATTTTAGACGCGATATATTACTTGTCTTTTACTAAAAGTTACTTTAATTCTGTTGCTGTTCAAAATATAACACATGGAGAAAGTTTTTTTATGGTGGAAGGCGACTATCTTTTAAATGATAGATATGAAAAAATAGTTTGTAGTCTGAAAAAAGGACAAAAGAAAGTTTTAAAACGAAATGGTAAAAGTTATGAGAAGTTTTCTGAACATATTGGTCAGTTACCTCTAGTTATTATTTCTCCTGCAGATAGAGATTTAGTTACTGATGGAAGTGATACGAGAAGAAAGTTTATCGATGGCGTAATCTCTCAGCAAAACAAAAGCTATTTAAAAGATTTGTTATCATATAACAAAGTATTAAGTCAGAGAAATGCTTTATTAAAGTATTTTGCTGCAAATAGAACTTTTGATGCTTTAAACTTAAGCGTTTATGATGAGCAATTATCTGATTATGGAAGCAGAATTTATGAAGTTAGAAAAACTTTTTTAGAGGATTTTATTCCAATTTTTAATGATAAGTATCAAATAATATCCGGAGATAAAGAAAGTGTTAATTTACTGTACAAAAGTCAGTTACATGGTGGGTCTGTTCTTCGTTTGTTGAGAGATTCATTAGCAAAAGATAAGGTAATACAGTATACAACTTCAGGCGTACACAAAGATGATTTGAGTTTTAAAATAGGAGATTATTCCATAAAGAAATTTGGTTCTCAGGGTCAGCAAAAATCATTTTTAATCGCGTTAAAATTGGCTCAGTTTGAGTTTATAAAGCGACAATCAAGTGTAACTCCTATTTTATTGTTAGATGATATTTTCGATAAATTAGATGAAAATAGAGTTTCTCAAATAATAGATTTGGTTAATAATGATGAATTTGGGCAAATATTTATTACTGATACTCATTCCGAAAGAACAGAGAGAATATTAAAATCTGGTAATAAGGAATATCAAATCTTTAAATTGTAAATTTAATTTAGCAACAATAAAAAAATAATGTCAAAAAGAGAAAACGATTCCTTTTCAATAGAAGATTTAATGAACAGTTTTATCAAGGAAAATAACTTGAGTAAGGGAATGCAGAAAATAAAAGTGAAAGAAACTTGGAATAAAATGATGGGGCCTGGAGTTTCTAATCATACAAGTTCTGTAAAACTGCAAAATAAAACATTAATTATTCAATTAAATTCGTCTGTTTTGCGTGAAGAATTAAGTTATGGAAAAGATAAAATTATAAAAATGATGAATGAAGAATTAGGAGAAACTCTCATTGTTAAATTGATGTTGGTGTAGATTTTTTTCTAAACAATAAATATCATGTTTTTTTAAGTCTGATTTTAGTCAATTACTATTTTAGGACGAGACATGTTAAACAAAAAAAAAACTCATAATAATTTAGTTATGAGTTTTTTAAATATGTTTTACTAATTACAAAAGCGATTAGAATTGCTCTCTTCCAGAAAAGTGAAAGTTTCCTTCAATCTGTGCATTTTCATCAGAATCAGATCCATGTACTGCGTTTTCTCCCATTGAAGTTGCATACATTTTTCTAATTGTACCCTCCGCAGCATCAGCAGGATTTGTAGCACCTATTAAAGATCTAAAATCTTCTACTGCATTTTCTTTTTCTAAAATTGCAGCTATAATTGGTCCACGTGTCATAAATTCTACTAATTCTCCAAAAAATGGACGCTCATTATGCACAGCATAAAAAGTTTCAGCATCCGCTTTTGTCATTTGAGTTTTCTTTAAAGCTACAATTCTAAATCCTGCAGCGTTAATTTTGTCTAAAATTGCACCAGTATGTCCGTTTTCGACAGCATCTGGTTTAAGCATTGTAAATGTTCTATTTGTTGCCATTATATTGACTTTTTATTTTTTGTTGATTATTGTAAATGTGTTTTACAAATTCGGCGCAAAAGTACATAATTTTTTTAATTATATTGTATATTTGCGTCTTATGATTTTAGAAGGAATTGAAGCGTTAAAAAGCTTTCTTGAAGAACCAAGAAACATTGTAATTGTAGGGCATAGAAACCCTGACGGAGACGCTATGGGATCTGCTTTAGCTTTAAAACATTATTTAGATAAAAAAGGACACAAGGCAACAGTTGTGGTGCCCAATGAATATCCAAAATTTTTACATTGGTTGCCAGGTTCTAAAACAACATATCGTTTCGATTGGCAAAATAGTCAATCTCAAAGAGCTATAAACACATCCGAAATTATTTTTCTATTAGACTTTAATGCATTGCATAGGGTAGGTTCTGATATGCAAAAGACGTTAGAGAAATATCCTAACGATTTTGCTATGATAGATCATCATCAACAACCAGATGCTGTAAAGTATATGTATTCAGATGTTACTATTTGTTCTACAAGTCAAATGGTGTATCAATTCATAGAAATGAATAATGATCTAGAGTTGATAGATGCAGATATAGCTACTTGTTTGTATACAGGTATTATGACGGATACAGGTTCTTTTAGGTTTAGATCAACAACAAGTACTACGCACAGAATTATAGCGTCTTTAATTGATAAAGGTGCCGAAAATGATAAAATTCATAATAATGTATATGATGCAAATTCTTATAATAGGTTATTGTTATTAGGACAAGCTTTGAGTAATTTACAAATTTTGCCAACGTATAACACGGCTTATATAACTTTATCATCAGAAGAAAAAAAACGATTCGATTTTCAAAAAGGAGATACAGAAGGAGTTGTAAATTACGCACTTTCTTTAAAAGGAATTATTTTTGCAGCTATTTTTATTGAAGATAGTGAGCAAGGTATAATAAAGATATCGTTCCGTTCTAAAGGTGGATTTTCGGTAAATCAATTTTCTAGAAATCATTTTAACGGAGGAGGGCATGATAATGCTGCCGGAGGTAAATCCTGTATTTCAATGGGAGAAACGGTAACTGAATTTGTTTCATTATTGCCAAAATATCAAAAAGAACTAGAGGAATCTTATGAAGATTAAATTTTTAATATTTACCAGTATTTTGTGCTTTGGTTGTGCTAAAATAGAACCTAGAAAGCCAATTAATCCCAAGCCGTCATCAACTATTTTGCAAGAAACGTTAAAAGAATCTATAAAGTTGAATGTTATAGAAAATGCAAGGATATTATCCATTATTGAAAAAGATTCTACTAAGAATTATCAAGTTTCCCCAAATGGGTTTTGGTATACGTATATCAATAAGATTCAAGAAAGTAAAACAACACCGAAAACTGGAGATGTAGTTTCCATACAATATGATATTTCTGATTTACAGGATAATACAATTTACAGTAAAGAAGAATTAGGTTTAAAAAATTACAAAGTAGATAAAGAGGATTTTATTTCTGCACTTCAAACAGGAATAAAGTTGATGAAAGTAGGAGAAACCATTACATTTGTCATTCCATCATACAGAGGTTTTGGTGTTTCTGGCGATGGAAAAAAGATAGGAATTAATCAATCAATAAAGAGTACAGTAACATTAATCAATATAAATAATTAAAAATGAAAGTATTAAAAAGTGTTTTAACAATTGCAGTTGTTGCATCAATGGTTTCTTGTGGTAACCAAGTAAAAGAAGTAAAGTCTTTAGAGACAGAAATAGATTCTGTAAGTTATGCAATTGGTCTAACAATGTCTAGCCAACTAAAACAAGGATTTAAAGAAGTAAATCAAGAAATATTAAATCAAGCAATTAGAAATGGTTTAGATTCTACCAATTTGCTAATAGAATCTAAAGACATACAAAAAGTAATACAAACATATTTTCAAAAGAAGCAGGCGTTAGATAGAAAAGCTGAATTAGAAAAATCTGAAGTATATAAAAAAGAGGGAATTGCTTTTTTAGAGGCAAATAAAGCAAAAGACGGTGTTATAACAACAGAAAGTGGTTTACAGTACATTGTTTTAAAAGAAGGAAAAGGTAAAAAAGCTACTAAAGAAAATAAAGTTAAAGTACATTATCATGGAACAATTTTAGATGGTACTGTTTTTGATAGCTCTGTAGACAGAGGTACGCCATCAGAATTTGGAGTAACTCAAGTGATAAAAGGTTGGGTCGAAGGATTACAGTTAATGAATGTTGGTGCTAAATATAAATTCTTTATTCCTCAAGAATTAGCTTATGGAGCTAACCCAAGACCAGGTGTTATTAAGCCTTACATGGCACTTGTTTTTGAAGTAGAGTTATTAGAAATTAAATAAAAATTATTTAATTGAAGAATCTATCATACTTACTAATTTTTTACTTGCTTTTTGTTTCTTGTAACTCAATGAAGTATAAAGGACTAAAAAATGGTATTTATGCCGAAATTACAACAAACAAAGGAGACATTTTGCTCGAGTTATATGCAGAAGATGTACCAATGACTGTTGCTAATTTTGTCTCCCTAATTGAGGGGTCAAATAGTAAATTGATAGATTCTTTAAAAAGTAAGAACTTCTATGATGGCATTATATTTCATAGAGTTGTTCCTAATTTTGTAATACAAGCTGGTGGCTTTTCAAGCCGAGGAAGAAAAGATGCAGGGTATGTTTTTGGTGACGAATTTCCAAAGAATTCAGATGGAAATTTGATTTATAGACATGATGATGCGGGTATTCTTTCAATGGCTAATGGAGGGCCAACAACTAATAATAGTCAGTTTTTTATTACACACAAACCGATACCTCATTTAGATGGTAAGCATTCCGTTTTTGGCAAAACTATTGTTAATTCAATTCAGTTAAGAAAATTAAAAAGTAAGTTTAAAGATTCTCTAGCTTTAAGTAAGTCTGTAGATTCCACTAGAATGGCAATTGTAAAAAGTATTACGCAAGGTGATACTATTTTATCTGTAAAAATCATAAAGATTGGTGAAAAAGTAGAAAGATTTAACGCTGC